>JAEEGG010000742.1_pt1 | contig 96198 bp, 56 predicted proteins | sample 9134161 | NCBI WGS metagenome assembly JAEEGG01 (sample SAMN16246543, study PRJNA631951) | gut metagenome | biome: gut microbiome; feature: rumen; material: CR-attached | host: Bos | place: Iran: Karaj | collected 2018-10
TCCAGACAACCATTGTTGTGGGAAAAGCGAGTGCAAAGGTACTACAATATATTGAGATTTGAGATTTGGGATTTGAGATTTATGATTTGTTAACTGTGCGAGGGATGAGGCAGATGGTTAGGAAAAATCAAGAAAAAGTGACGTTTTGCAAAAATATTTCCGTATTTTGTTTGCAATTTAATATTTAATGGTTACCTTTGCACGCATTATTCAAAAATGTGATTATGAGCAAACTAATTAAACCCATAAACTATGAACGTCTGATTGACACTAAACAGACGGAACGGGGTATCAAACTGATTAAGGAGTTTTTCCAGCAGAACCTGTCGACGGAGTTGCGCCTGCGCCGTGTGACAGCTCCTCTCTTTGTGTTGCAGGGACTTGGTATCAACGATGACTTGAATGGAGTGGAGCGTGCAGTGACGTTCCCCATCAAAGACTTGGGCGATGCACGTGCAGAGGTGGTTCATTCGCTGGCTAAGTGGAAGCGCCTGTCGCTGGCCGAGTATGGTATTGAACGTGGATATGGCATCTATACAGATATGAATGCTATCCGTGCCGATGAGGAACTGGACAACTTGCATTCGCTTTATGTTGACCAGTGGGACTGGGAGGCCGTGATTAGCAAGGAAGACCGCACCATTACGTTCCTGAAGAATGTGGTGGAGCGTATCTATGCTGCCATCCGTCGCACGGAGTATCTGACCTGTGAGACTTATCCGCAGCTGAAGCCGTTCCTGCCCGAGAAGATTCACTTCATACATGCAGAGGAACTGCTGAAGATGTATCCTGACAAGACGCCGAAGGAGCGTGAGGATGCTATCTGCGAGGCTTACGGTGCCGTATTTGTAATAGGTATAGGCGGAGAACTGGCCAATGGCGAGAAGCACGATGGCCGTGCACCGGACTATGACGACTGGTCGACGGTGGCAGAGAATGGCCTGAAGGGACTGAACGGTGATATCCTGATTTGGTATCCAGTCCTTGGACGCTCGTTTGAACTGTCGTCGATGGGTATCCGCGTCGACAAGGAATCGCTGTTGCGCCAGCTGAAGATTGAACATAAGGAGGAGCGTCAGAAGCTGTATTTCCACCAGCAGTTGCTGAACGACAAGTTACCTCTCTCTATAGGTGGCGGTATTGGTCAGAGTCGCCTCTGCATGGTATTGCTGCACAAGGCTCATATTGGTGAAATTCAGGCTTCGATATGGCCTGAGGATATGCGTCAGGAGTGCAAGGAATTAGGTATGCCGTTGATTTAAGAACCACAGATGATGAAAAGAATAGCTTTCGTAATTGCTTGTCTGCTGACAGTAGCGTCAGCAATGGCCGACCACTGGGTAGGCACGTGGGGAACGGCTCCTCAGCTGGTGGAGAACAACAACAATCCGCCATCGCCCGGTTTGGGTAATAATTCTTTGCGCCAGATTGTGCAGGTTTCCATCGGTGGTGAGAAGGTGCGCCTGAAACTGACCAATGAGTTTAGTACAGGTGCCACTGAGATTAAGGCCGTGGAGTTGGCGATTGCCAAGACGGCAGGTAGCAGCAGTGAGATAGACGAGGCGTCAACCGTCAGCCTTACCTTTGACGGAAAGGCTGGTGTGACCATGCCTGCCAAGGGCAAGGCGGTGTCAGACCCCATTAACTTCAAGATAGGACCACGCGAGAATGTTGCCATTACCATCCATTACGGTAACGCCTCATCGACCAGCGTGAGCGGACATCCCGGTTCGCGTACCACTTCTTATCTGAAAGCCGGTAACACCAAAGACTTCAGCGGTGCCACCAAAACCGACCACTGGTACAATATCCTGGCACTGGAGGTTGAGGCTCCTGATAACGCGGGGGCTGTGGCTATCTTAGGTAACTCGATTACCGACGGACGTGGCTCAACCACTAACCAGCAGAACCGCTGGGCAGATGTGCTCTCACGTAGACTGCTTGCCAATGAGGCTACCAGTCAGGTGGGTGTGCTGAACATGGGTATCGGTGGCAACTGCGTGCTTGGCGGAGGCTTAGGCCCTACTGGTTCGAGCCGCTATCCGCGTGACCTGTTTGGACAGGAAGGAGTGAAGTGGATCATCCTTTTTGAGGCTGTCAACGACCTGGGATACACAGGCAATGGCGTGCAGACGGCTAAGAGTATTATCGAGGTCTACAAGCAGATTATCCGTGAGGCCCATCAGAAGGGCATCTATGTCTTTGGCGCTACCATCACTCCGTTCAAGGGTAATAGCTACTACTCTGCTGACCATGAGAAGGGCCGCAGCACAATCAATACGTGGATTCGTTCTACGAAGATGCTCGATGGCGTCATCGACTTCGACGAGGCTGTGCGTAACCCGCAAGATCCCGAAGCCATGCAGTCGAAGTTCCTGTTTGAGAACGACTGGCTGCACCTGAATGCCCAGGGATATGAGACGATGGGCGGTTGTATAGATCTGAACCTCTTTACCAAGACCGACCCGTTGGCAGCTGATGATGAGGAAGTGCAATATGGCGAGGTGCTGCTCTGGAGAGAGGCTGAGGATATGCGTACCAATAAAGTAGGCACTGCATTCCAGCTGGTGGAGGACGCTGCCGCCTCAGGAGGCAAGTATCTGAAGACGGTGAAGCAGACGGCAAATCCTATCCCTACGGACAGCATCTATATGCTTACCGCAGATTTCAAGGTGAACACCGATGGCACCTATTATATATATGGTCGCGTACTGTGCCCGACGTGGGACGATGACAGCTATTTCGTTAGCGTCGACAAACCGTTGAGCAATTTCGCTAATGGGTTGCAGACGAATTCCTGGGACTGGAAACTACTTCTGACAGTAAATATGCAGCCAGGCAACCACCGACTGACCATTGCAGGACGTGAAGATGGTGCCTGTCTTGACAAGATATGTATTACAGCAGATCCTGAGCCACCCGTAGGAATGGGTGGCTCTTCCACGCCAACGCAGATAGAAGCTTCTGTTTGCAACGACCAGTTGCCGACGACAGTTGACATCTATTCATTAAGCGGCTTTCGTCAGACCTCCGATTACTCCGGCCCGTGTATAGAGGTGAGCCATTTTGAAGACGGTAGCGTGGTTTCGCGTAAGATTGTAGTCCGGCCTTAAGGACTGCAATTTTTTTTCTTCATTATTTTGTTAAGCTATTGTTTGGTGCTTTAGAAAATAATGATTATTTTTGCAGTCTAAAACCAAAACTTAATTTATGGAGTATATTGTTTCGGCACGAAAGTACCGACCAATGTCGTTTGATACAGTAGTTGGGCAGTCGGCCCTGACCACCACTTTGAAGAATGCGGTGATGTCTGGGAAACTGGCTCATGCTTACTTGTTCTGCGGTCCCCGAGGTGTGGGCAAGACCACCTGCGCCCGTATCTTCGCCAAGGCCATTAACTGCCAGAACCCTACTGCCGAGGGTGAGGCGTGCAATGAGTGCGAGTCGTGCCAGTCGTTCAATGAGCAGCGATCGCTGAACATCTTCGAACTGGATGCAGCATCGAACAATTCTGTGGAGCACATCAAGACGCTGATGGAGCAGACGCGCATCCCGCCGCAGTTGGGCAAATACAAGGTCTTTATCATTGACGAGGTTCACATGCTGTCGACGGCAGCCTTCAATGCTTTCCTGAAAACACTGGAGGAACCGCCCGCACACGTAATCTTCATCCTGGCCACGACAGAGAAACACAAAATACTGCCTACCATCCTGAGCCGCTGTCAGATCTACGACTTCGAGCGGATGACGGTAGCTAATACCGTCAACCATCTGAAGCATGTGGCTGAGAAGGAGGGGATAAAGTATGAGGAGGAAGCGCTGGCCGTGATTGCCGAGAAAGCCGATGGCGGTATGCGTGATGCCCTCTCTATCTTCGACCAGGCTGCGTCGTTCTGTCAAGGCAACATTACCTATCAGAAGGTGATAGAAGACCTGAACGTACTCGACTCAGAGTATTATTTCCGATTGGTTGACTACAGTCTGGAGAATAAGGTGTCAGAGGCGATGGTGTTGCTGAACGATATTGTCAACAAGGGCTTTGATGGAGGACTGCTCATTCAGGGACTGGCCAAGCATGTGAGGAATGTGCTGATGGCCAAGGACCCGCAGACGTTGCCCTTGCTGGAGGTCAGCGACCAACAGCGGCAGCGCTATCAACAGCAGGCGCAGAAGTGTCCTACAACCTTCTTGTATAAGGCTCTGCAGCTGATGAACCAGTGCGACATCAACTACCGCCAGTCGTCGAACAAGCGGCTGTTGGTGGAACTGACACTGATAGAGGTGGCCCAGATTACGCAACCCGATGAGGGCCCTGCCAGTGGGCGTAAGCCCAGAAGACTGAAATCCCTGTTTAAGAACCTGATGCAGCAGGCGCAGCCCAGGAAAGTGGCCCCGCAGGTAGCCACGGTTGCTGCTGAGCGTCAGACGAATGGTACGGAAACCGCAGAGAAAGAGCCCGTACAGGAGAAACCCGCGGTAGTAGCAAGACCTACTGTTAAGGTAGGGGCGTTGGGTACTTCGTGGAAGAGTCTGCGTAAGCAGTCTGCATCGTCGAAAGTAAATATCATACCTTCTGCGATAGGAATGGATGTGAGTGCGGAAGATGAGCAGAAGGCTTTCACGCAAGATGAGTTGGAGCTGCAATGGATGGCAATGTGTAACCGTATGCCGCAGCAATTGGTAGGCATAGCTTCGCGTATGAAGAATATGACTCCAGTCATTACGGAACTTCCTCATGTGGAGGTATCGGTAGTCAATGAGCTGATACAGAATGAGCTGGAGAGGATTCGTGGCAATGTAGTCAATACGCTGAAGATTCATCTGCATAACAGCAAGATAGAACTGACCATCCGTGTAGACGAGAAACGCGAGCAGGCGAAGATCCTGACGCGTCGTGAGCAGTTGGAGGAACTTAGCAAGTCATTCCCTTCGGTAGGGGCGCTTTGCGAGACTTTTGACTTGGAGTTAGCATGATGTAGTGATTGAATGAACGAAGATAAGAATTTGAGATGAAGGTAATTAAGTCGTTTATGGCAGCAGTAGCCAGAGTGTGGAACCTGCCGTTTGTCAAGTATGGATTGGTATGTGTTGTGGGTATTGTGCTTGTCTGCTTTGTCGGTAAGAACAGTATGCTGGCGCATTTGCGTAACAAGGTGTATCTCAGTACATTGAGTGATGAGGTAGAAAAATACGAGGACCAGTATAAGAGCGATATGCGCAAAATCCGTGAGCTGAATCACAATCCCAAGGCCATGGAACGTATAGCTCGTGAACGTTATTTCATGAAGGCTGACGATGAGGATATCTTCGTGCTGAGTGATGACGATCGTGAGTTGGAACCAGTAACAAGTAAAAATGAAACAGCTGAATAACCTACAGAACGCCATTTTCCTGATAGGAGCCCTGCTGATGGTGATTGGTACCGGCAGTAGTCTGTTCGGGTGGTGGGGAGCCCCCTACCTGTTTGCCCTTGGTGCCTTGGGCTTTGCCTCCATGCAGATGCTGCAACGCTATGAGGGCTCCAGTTTCGTTATCCGTCGCCTGCGCCGTATCATGCTGCTGAGCGATGTGCTTTTCCTGGTTTCCGCCGTGTTGATGTTTGCCAGTCAGGGAAATCAGTTCCATATCAGCCATATTACCTATCTCCAATATGTGTACAACAAGTGGGTGGTCACCTTGCTGATAGCAGCTATTCTTCAGCTCTATACTACCCACAGAATCAGCAGCGAACTGGAGAAAGAGGCAAAAAAACTATAAAAGATTGCGCAATTGTTTTAAATTGCGCAAATTTTTTTTTTTACCTCAATATAACGTTGTACATTTGCAGTCAAATGGAAAATAAGCTCTATGAATAGGATCATATACGCATTGGTGGTAGTTGCTACATTAGTCTCATGTGCCGAAAGTTATTCGGTGCAGGGACTCTCGTCGGTTTCGGCCCTTGATGGTAGTAAACTTTACCTGAAGGCTATTAAGGACAATGAACTGAAGAATATTGACTCTTGCGAGGTGGTACATGGACAGTTCCGCTTTGCAGGACTTCTTGACACTATCCGCATGGCCAATCTCTTCATGGACGATGAGAGCATCATGCCCATCGTTCTTGAGAAGGGAGAAATCAATATTAAGATTGACAATGCGTCGCAGACCGTTGGCGGTACGCCCCTGAATGAGAAACTGTATGAGTTTATTGATTTCCACAATCAGCTTGACAACCAGATGAACGAGCTGTCGCACAAGCAGAGTCAGATGTTGCTGGAGGGTATTGATGAGGAAACCATTAATCAGCAGTTGACCATCGAGGCTGCTGAGATTGCCCGTCGGGAAGATAGTCTGGTGACCAACTTCATTGTCGATAATTTTGATAATGTCTTAGGTCCTGGCGTCTTTATGCTGCTGACCAGCAGTTTCCGCTATCCTGTGCTGACACCGCAGATAGAGGATATCATGAGCAAGGCCACTTCAAAGTTCAAGAACGATCCGTATGTCAAGGATTATTATCAAGTGGCAACCGAGAATCAGGCACGTCAGATGGGTATGCATGAAGACTCCATAACCATGCCTGCCCAAGAGACTCAACAACCAGCTACCGCCCCATTAATCAATGTGCCCCAAAGCGATGAGAACCCTAATTAAAGGAGGAACCATTGTTAATGAAGGAAGAACGTTCGACGGCTCTATCGTCGTCGACGGTAAGGATATACTAAGAATTACTGAAGGAAACGCATGTCCCGATGTGTCCGTTGACGAGGTCATCGATGCATCGGGGTGTTTCGTTTTGCCCGGTATCATTGATGATCACGTCCACTTCCGCGAGCCGGGCCTGACGGAGAAGGCCGATATTGAGAGTGAGTCGCGTGCGGCAGCTGCAGGCGGTGTGACCAGCTACTTCGATATGCCCAACACCGTGCCGCAGACCACTACGCTGGAGGCATTGGATGAGAAGTTCCGGATAGCTGCAGGGAAGAGTCACGTGAACTATAGCTTCTTCTTTGGAGCCACCAATGATAACTATCCTCTTTTCCCGCAACTGGACAAGTCGCGCATTCCCGGTATCAAGCTCTTCATGGGCTCGTCTACCGGCAATATGCTTGTCGACCGTCGCGAGGCTTTGGAGCGCATTTTCCAGACTGCTGGTATGCCTATTATGGTGCATTGTGAGGATACTGCCATTATCAATGCCAATATGGCGCGTGCCAAGCAGCTTTATGGTGACGACCCTGTGGTGAGCCATCATCCTGAGATCCGTAGTGCCGAAGCCTGCTACGAGAGTACGCTTCTGGCGGTGGAGCTGGCTCGCAAGAATCACGCTCAGCTTCATGTGGCGCACCTTTCTACGGCTAAGGAGTTGGAACTCATAACTCCCCTCCCAAAGCCGGGAGAGGCTGAGGCATGGACGATTACTGCCGAGGCTACCGTGTCGCATCTTTATTTTTCCGAGCGCGACTATGCCCAGTTTGGAACCCGTATCAAGTGCAATCCCGCCATCAAGACAGAACGTGACCGAGATGCTTTGCGACAGGCGCTTAACGACGGACGTATTGCTGTTATAGGTACTGACCACGCCCCCCATCTGTTGGCTCAGAAAGAAGGGGGATGTGCCCGTGCCGCCAGTGGTATGCCCATGATACAGTTCTCGCTGGTTACCATGCTGGAATTGGTCGACCGTGGCGTACTGAGTCTTGAGCGGCTCGTCGAGCTGATGTGTCATCAGCCGGCACGACTCTTTGGTGTTGAACAGCGTGGTTTCCTTCGTCCTGGCTACCGTGCCGACATCGTGCTGGTGCGTCCCGACCGTGCCTGGACGCTTACCAAGTCGGCCATCCAGAGCAAGTGCGGCTGGAGTCCTATGGAGGGACATACCTTTATGTGGCAGGTGCAGCGTACCATCTGCAATGGCCATACCGTTTATCAGCAAGGTTCCGTAGATCAGGATTATATTGGCGAACCGCTTCGTTTCAACCATACCGTATGAGACTTGACTATAGCATCGACGACGTATTGCCCTATGTCAATTGGATTTATTTTTTCCATGCGTGGGGCTCCAATGGCCAGTCTCGGCAGGATAAGGATGGCTTGCGTCAAGAGGCCGAAGAGCGGCTGATGCGCTATGCCGACCGTTATCGTACCCATGCCGTTTTCGAGTTATACGATGCTTACAGCGAGGGGGATGATATCGTTGTTTCTCGAGGTATGAGGAACGAGGAGCTGGGAGGGGATGCCTGTGAGGCAAGAAGAATACCTTGTCTCAGACAACAACAGCAGGGCACCGACTATCTCTGCCTGGCCGACTTCATCTCTCCAGCAGAAAAATCCCGCACTTCACATCTCGCGTCTTCTACCTCACACTCTGTTCTCCCCACCAACCAAATCGGTGTCTTCGCTACTACTGTTGACCTTGGCTTGGAAACCGACTTCGCCCATGACCCTTACGAGAAAATGATGATGCAGCTTTTGGCTGACCGTCTGGCAGAGGCTACGGCAGAGCGGATGCACGAGGAGGTGCGTAAGAAATACTGGAGCTATGCTACTGATGAGCAGCTTACCATTCCAGAGATGCTGAATGAGCATTGGCAGGGAATCCGCCCTGCCGTGGGCTATCCCTCGCTGCCCGACACCAGTCTGAACTTTGTAATAGACCAGTTATTGAACCTGTCGCAGATAGGCATTCGTTTGACTGAGAGCGGAGCCATGAAACCTCATGCCAGCGTCAGCGGTTTGATGCTGGCGCATCCCGATGCCCGCTATTTCAGTATCGGGAAGATTGGCGACGACCAGTTGCGTGACTACGCTCTTCGTCGGGGGATACCCGTGGAACTGATGCGTAAATTCTTGGGAGGATGTCTATGAACAAGGATATGTTGATGATTCTGTTGGAGCCTGATACCTATGTGTGGCTGTTGGCATTGGCCATGACGCTGCTCACGTTGTTGGCACTATTCCTGTGGCGGTCTCGTAGGCGCTGGTTGCGTTGGACGTCATTGTCCGTGGTGTTGGCAGGCTGGTTCATCCTGCTCTATGGCTCCTTCTTTGGGGTGTCTAGCCTGGAGGTCCGCCACGAGGTGTTCGTTTCCGAAGACCTGCCCAAGGCTTTCGACGGCTACCGTATTGTGCAGTTCAGCGATGCCCATGTGGGTAGTTTTAATGGGTGGCGCCACGACCTCCTGCGGCAGGCTGTTGACAGCATCAATGCCCTGCAAGCCGATCTGATTGTCTTTACTGGCGATCTGCAGAACAAGCAGTCGAGCGATATAGTCCCCCATCAGCAGTTGCTCTCCTCGCTGAAAGCTCGTGATGGGATCTTCTCTATTCTTGGCAACCACGATTATCCGGAATACCTCGACATTGATAATCGTCAGAAACAGCTGCAGCTCTTCAAGACCTGTGAGACAGAGCATCGTATGGGGTGGAACCTGCTGTTGAACGAGCACAGCGTGATTCGTAGGGGAGGGGATTCCCTGGTCATTGCCGGTATGGAGAACGATGGCGAAGGGCGCTTCCCGCAGTTGGGAAATATCAACCAAACGCTCTTTTCCATCAATCACGATGCGTTTGTCGTCATGTTGGAGCACGACCCCACCTCCTGGCGTCGTAAGATACTCCCCAACTCCCATTGCCAGCTCACCCTGAGCGGTCATACTCATGGCGGTCAGTTCTCTATCTTGGGCTTTACGCCAGCCATGTTTACCTACCGTGACTATCAGGGCATGTGCTACGTGGGTAAGCGGGCCATGAACGTTTCCACAGGCTTGGGAGGTGTTGTCCCCATCCGCTTCGGCGTTACTCCCGAGATTGTTGTCATTACTTTGAAATCCAGCAAATAAACCATAGCATATATGAATAAGGTATTACGTTTCTTCTATTGTCTCTATCAATTGTTTATCGGCGTTCCCGTCGTTATCATAGCTACCATTCTTACCGCCTTGGAGGTGGGCATCGGGTGTGCCATCGGCAACGGCCACTTCTGGGGATACTATCCTGGCCATTGGTGGGGCAAGATTATTATTCGCACGTTGCTGTTGCCTGTTACCGTCGAAGGGCGCGAGAACCTGGAGAATGCCCAGTCCTACGTCTTTGTGGCCAACCATCAGGGGGCTTTCGATATTTTCCTTATCTACGGTTTCCTGAACCGCAACTTCAAGTGGATGATGAAATACCAAATCAACAAGATTCCTTTTGTGGGCTATGCCTGCCGTAGGTCGCATCAGATCATGGTCGACAAGCGTGGCGTGAGCAAAATCAAGAAGACCTACGACGATGCCCGCCGTATCCTGAGCGAGGGCTATTCGGTCACCGTCTTCCCCGAGGGTGCCCGCTCGTTTACGGGTCACATGGGCAGCTTCAAGAAAGGCGCCTTCGCCTTGGCCGACGAGCTGCAGCTGCCTGTGGTGCCGCTGACCATCAACGGTTCGTTCAACGTCTTGCCTCGCATGCGCGACTGGCATTTCATTAACTGGCATCCCCTGCGCCTTACCATCCACCAGCCCATCTATCCGGTAGGGCAGGGGCCTGAAAACATCAACGCTACCCTACGGCAAGCGTACGATAGCGTGATGTCTGGCTTGGTGCCTGAGTATCAGGGCTTTGTTGAGAACCCCGATCAGTAATATCACTCTTCACTCTTCACTTTGGGATATTTCCGCGTCCAGCCGTCCCAGCGCAGGCGCATGACGCCAAAGAATGCCTCGCCGAAGATGCCACCCGACATCTTGCTGGTGCCTTCACGACGGTTGATGAAGATAACGGGCACTTCTTTGATCTTAAAGCCTATCTTATAGGCGGTAAACTTCATCTCTATCTGGAAGGCGTAGCCCTTGAAGCGTATCTTGTCCAGCTCAATGGTCTTCAGCACACGGCGCTTATAGCACTTGAAGCCCGCCGTGGTGTCGTGAACCTTGAAGCCCGTTACCATACGTACATATTTCGAGGCAAAGTAGCTCATCAGCACACGGCCGATGGGCCAGTTCACCACATTCACTCCTGAGACGTAGCGACTGCCGATGGCCACATCATACCCCTCGTCGGCACAGGCGCTATAGAGGCGGGGCAGGTCGTTGGGATCGTGGCTGAAGTCGGCATCCATCTCGAAAATGTACTGATAGTCGCGCTCCAGCGCCCACTTGAAACCTGCAATGTAGGCTGTTCCCAGTCCCAGCTTACCGCTACGCTCTACCAGAAACAGACGGTCGCCAAACTCGGTGGCCATCAGGTTCTTGACTATCTGTGCCGTTCCGTCGGGTGAACCGTCGTCGATAACCAATATGTGAAAACACTTATCCAAGCCAAAGACGGCACGGATAATCTTTTCCATGTTCTCCTTCTCGTTATAAGTAGGAATGATGACAATGCTGTCGCTTGCGTTCATAATTTTTATAATTTTAGTGCAAAGATATTGCTTTTCTGCGAATAACTATTGCCCTTTAACTCCCTTTAACTCCTTTAACTCCATAAACTCCCCCTTTTTTGCTACCTTTGCATCGCTTTTAGCAATGAACATACAGGAATTAAGTAAACAGTATGCCAGCCGGCCTCAGGTGAAGGCGCTGGCAACAGAGATAGGGAAAAACTGCGATAAGCCGATTTTTCTCGAGGGATTAATGGCCTCTTCGGCCCCGTTGTTATTCAGCAGTCTGGCTGAGAAACTGTCAAAAACCATACTTTTCGTGCTTCAGGATGCTGAGGAGGCAGGCTATTTCTATCACGACCTGACTCAGCTGATGGACACTCAGCGCGTGCTCTTCTTCCCGTCGAGCTATAAGCGCTCGGTGAAGTATGCCCAGCGCGACCCTGCCAATGAGATCCTGAGAACGGAGACGCTGGCGGCAATTGCCGCGTCAGCATCGGGTGAACAGGCTCCGTTGTATATCGTCAGTTATCCCGAGGCGGTGGCTGAGATGGTGGTAACGAAGAAGCGGCTCGACAGTCGTACGCTGACGCTCACCACAGGTCAGACGGTAAGCACAACAACGATTGAGCAGACGCTGCAGGACTTCGGATTCCGCGAGGTGGACTATGTCTACGAGCCTGGACAGTATGCCCTGCGTGGCTCTATCCTCGATGTCTACAGCTTCAGTAGCGAGTACCCCTTCCGCATCGACTTCTTTGGCGACGAGATCGACTCCGTCCGCACCTTCGAGGTGGAGGACCAGCTGTCGAAGGAACGCCGTGAACGGGTGGACATCGTGCCCGAGCTGTCAGGACTGACGGAGGACAAAGAGTCGTTGCTGAAGTTCCTGACCGACGACACGCTGCTCTGCATGAAGGACTACGACTTCATAGCCGATGCCATCGACCGCACCTATCAGGAGGGCTTTTCTCAGCAGGCCATTCAGGAGCGCATAGCGGCTGCCGAGACGGAAATGGAGCAGCACGATATAGAACAGCAGCTGCGCCGTGAGTGCCAGCTTATCAATGGCGCACAGTTCCGAGCTGACAGCGAGCGGTTTAGAAGAATTGAATTGAGAGGCAAGAGGAGTGAGGGCAGGGGAGAGAGGATTCTCCACTTTAATATCTCTCCGCAGCCGTTGTTCCACAAGAACTTCGACCTGTTGGCAAAGACCCTCGAGGACTATCTGCTGCAGGGCTTCCAGCTCTTCATCCTCGCTGATAGCCGTAAGCAGCAGGAGCGACTGAAAGAAATATTAAGCCCCCTCCAACCTCCCCCCACTGGGGGAGGCTCTCAGCGCAGCACATCCCCCTCCAGTGGGAGGGGGCAGGGGGAGGCTTTCATCCCCGTCGACAAGACCCTGCACGAGGGGTTCATCGACGTCGATGCGCGTGCCTGCTTCTTTACCGATCACCAGATATTCGACCGCTTCCACAAGTACAACCTCAAGAGCGACAAGGCGCGTACGGGTAAGGTGGCGCTCACATTGAAGGAGATCCAACAGTTCGAGATTGGCGACTACGTGGTTCACGTCGACCACGGCATCGGCAAGTTTGGCGGACTGGTACGCATGCCTGTTACCTCCCCTAAGGGGGGAGGCCAGGAGGGGGCTTACCAGGAAATGATCAAGATCACCTACCAGCGGGGCGACAGCATCTACGTTTCCATCCATTCATTATATAAGGTGTCGAAGTACAAGTCGCAGGACGGTGGAGAGGCGCCCCGGCTGTCGACGCTCGGCACAGGCCAGTGGGAACGTCTGAAGGAGCGCACCAAGAAGCACATCAAGGACATTGCCCGCGACCTTATAAAACTCTATGCCAAGCGCCGTCGTGAGAAGGGCTTTGCCTTCAGCCACGACACCTATCTGCAGCACGAGCTCGAGGCCTCCTTCCTCTACGAGGACACTCCCGACCAGCTGAAGGCTACGCAGGACGTGAAGGCCGACATGGAGATGGCTAAGCCGATGGACCGTCTGGTTTGTGGTGATGTGGGCTTCGGCAAAACCGAGGTGGCCGTGCGCGCAGCCTTCAAGGCGGCCTGCGATGGTAAGCAGGTGGCGGTAATGGTGCCCACCACCGTGCTGGCCTATCAGCATTACCACACCTTCGCCTCGCGCCTGAAGGATATGCCCGTCCGCGTCGACTACCTGACGAGGGCACGTTCGGCCAAGCAGACCACCGCCCTGCTGAAGGATCTGGAGGAGGGTAAGATAGATATTATAATAGGTACGCACAAGCTCATCGGAAAGACGGTGAAGTTCCACGACCTCGGACTGCTCATCATCGACGAGGAGCAGAAGTTCGGCGTATCGACCAAAGAGAAGCTGCGCCAGATGAAGTCGAACGTCGACACGCTCACCATGAGTGCAACGCCCATACCGCGAACCCTGCAGTTCTCGCTCGTGGGAGCCCGCGACCTGAGCGTCATACAGACGCCGCCCCCCAACCGCTATCCCATTCAGACAGAGATACATACCTTCGGGGCGGACATCATTGCCGACGCCATCAACTTCGAGATGTCGCGCAACGGACAGGTATACTTCGTCAACAACCGCATTGCCGACCTCACGCATATTGCCGAGATGATTCATAAGTACGTGCCCGATGCACGAGTGGCTATCGGTCACGGGCAGATGAAGCCCGAGGAACTGGAGAAAATTATCCTCGACTTCTCCAACTACGACTACGACGTGCTGCTCTCCACGACCATCGTCGAGAACGGTATCGACATTCCCAACGCCAACACTATCATCATCAACGCCGCCCAGAACTTCGGACTCTCCGACCTCCACCAGATGCGTGGTCGTGTGGGACGTGGCAACCGCAAGGCCTTCTGCTACCTACTCGCTCCGCCCTTGGCCGCCCTGCCTACCGAGAGCCGTCGCCGACTCGAGGCACTCGAGAACTTCAGCGACCTCGGTTCGGGCATCAACATTGCCATGCAGGACCTCGACATCCGCGGTGCCGGCAACCTCCTGGGCTCCGAGCAGTCGGGCTTCATCTCCGACCTCGGCTACGAGACCTACCAGAAGATTCTCAACGAGGCAATGGCGGAGCTGAGGAATGAAAGCCCCCTCCAACCTCCCCCCACTGGGGGAGGCTCTCAGCGCAGCACATCCCCCTCCAGTGGGAGGGGGCAGGGGGAGGCTTCTCCCCCTCCAGTGGGAGGGGGGCGGGGGGAGGCTTTCGTTGCCGACTGCGCCCTTGACTCCGACCTCGAGATGTACTTCCCCGACCAGTATGTGCCCAGCGACTCCGAGCGCATGCTGCTCTACCGCGAGCTCGACAACCTGCGCAACGACCAGGAGCTGGAGGCCTACCGCCAGCGGCTCATTGACCGTTTCGGCCCCATCCCCACCATTGCCGAGGAACTGATCCGTGTGGTATCCCTGCGTCGTTACGGCAAGCAGTTGGGATGCGAGAAAATCATGCTCAAGCAGGGCCGTATGTTCCTCTACTTCGTGAGCAATATCAACAGCCCCTATTACCAGAGTGAGACCTTTGGCAATATCATCAACTACGCCACCGCCAATGTCCGCCGCTGCAACCTCCGCGAAACCTCCGGCAAGCGCTCGATGGTCATCGCCGATGTTCCCACCATCGAAGAAGCTGTCCGCGTCTTGATTTCCATCACGGGAGGTTAGACAAATACACCTAAAATTCTCGGCCAAGACCGAGCGAATAACCCTAAAATAGTTTACCCGGACTAAACTCTGAGTTTAGTCCGGGTAAAATCCCGGTTTAGTCCGGGTAAAACCTTGGGCTTTCCGCTCGAAGTCGTGCCGAACGTAAACGAGCCCTGACTGCTTATTGGTTCAGGAATATCAGCCCGTCGCCGAAGTCGTCCACGACGATAGGTTTTTCGCGATTGACCTCGCCCGCCAGCAACTTCTTCGACAGGTCGTTGAGCACGAGCTGCTGGATGGCACGCTTGACGGGACGCGCACCGAACTCCGGGTCGTACCCCTCCTGGGCCAGGTAGTTGATGGCCTGCGGTGTTACCTCCAGCTTGAAGCCTTGCGGTTCGAGCATTTCCTGCACCTTGCGTATCTGCAGGCGCACGACGTCGGCAATCTGTTCGCGCGTCAGCGGTTGGAAGGTGATGATCTCGTCGATGCGGTTCAAAAACTCAGGACGCATGGTCATGCGAAGCTGGTCGCGCGTGGCATTCGACGTCATGATGATGATGGTGTTTTTGAAGTTGGCCGTGCGACCTTTGTTGTCGGTCAGGCGTCCATCGTCGAGCACCTGCAGCAGGATGTTGAAGACGTCAGCGTGTGCTTTTTCGATTTCGTCGAAAAGAATGACCTGATAGGGCTTGCGACGTACGGCCTCGGTCAGCTGTCCGCCCTCATCGTAGCCCACGTATCCCGGAGGCGCACCGATGAGCCTTGACACAGTATGCTTCTCCTGATACTCCGACATATCTATGCGGGTCATCATCGTCTCGTCGTTAAAGAGGTATTCGGCCAGCGTCTTGGCCAATTCCGTCTTACCGACACCCGTAGTGCCGAGGAAGATGAACGAGGCAATGGGGCGTTTGGGGTCCTGTAGTCCGGCACGCGAGCGGCGCACGGCATCAGAGACGGCAGTGATAGCCTCGTCCTGACCAATGACGCGGCGGTGCAGCTCCTCTTCGAGGTGCAGCAGCTTTTCGCGCTCGCTCTGCATCATGCGGGTGACGGGGATGCCCGTCCAGCGCGATACGACTTCGGCAATGTCGTCGGCGGTGACCTCCTCGCGTACGAGGCGGCTTGAACCCGATGGAGAGGCATCGGGAACCGTATCCAGCTGGCGCTGAATGGAGGCGATGTCGTCCTCGAGAGCCTTCAGCTTCGAGTAGCGTATCTCGGCTACGCGGCCGTAGTCGCCCTCGCGTTCGGCCCGCTCAGCCTCCAGACGCAGGTTCTCCATCTCCTGCTTGTCCTGCTGGATGCGGTTGATGAGCTGGCGCTCGCCCTCCCACTTGGCGCGGAACTGTGTCTCCTGCTCGCGCAGTTCGGCAATCTCCTTGTCAAGTTGCTGTAGTTTTGATGGGGCCTCTGGGGCTGCTGGGGATACTGGGGATTCTGGGAATTCGCGCTTGATGCTCTCGCGCTCGATTTCGAGTTGGGCTAAGCGTCGGGTAATCTCGTCGAGCTCCTCTGGAACGGAGTCGCGCTCCATGCGCAGCTTAGCGGCGGCCTCGTCCATCAGGTCGATAGCCTTGTCGGGCAGGAAACGCTCGCTGATGTAGCGCTCTGACAACTGGACGGCGGCGATGCAGGCATCGTCCTGGATACGCACCTTGTGGTGGTTCTCGTAGCGCTCTTTCAGACCACGCAGTATCGAGATGGCAGAGAGTTCGTCGGGCTCGTCGACCATCACTGTCTGGAATCGGCGCTCGAGGGCCTTGTCCTTCTCGAAGTACTTCTGATACTCATTGAGTGTGGTAGCACCGATGGCACGCAGTTCGCCACGGGCCAATGCAGGCTTCAGGATGTTGGCAGCATCCATGGCACCCTCGCCACCGCCGGCACCTACCAGCGTGTGAATCTCGTCGATGAATAAGATGATGCGCCCCTCGGCTTTCGTCACCTCGTTGATGACGCTCTTCAGGCGCTCCTCAAACTCGCCCTTGTACTTGGCGCCGGCCACCAGCGCTCCCATGTCGAGTGAGTAGACCTGCTTGTCCTTCAGGTTCTCGGGCACGTCACCACGGACGATACGTCCTGCCAATCCCTCGACAATGGCGGTCTTACCCGTACCCGGCTCACCGATTAATATCGGGTTGTTCTTGGTGCGGCGGCTCAGGATCTGCAGCAGACGGCGGATCTCGTCGTCACGTCCGATGACGGGGTCGAGCTTGCCCTTTCGGGCGAGGTCGACCAGGTTCTTGGCATATTTCTCCAACGACTGGTAATTGTCGTCGGCGCTCTGCGACTGCACGCGCTGTCCCTGTCGCAGCTCCTGAATAGCCTGCTGCATCTCCTTTTCCGTGCAGCCGGCATCCTTCATGATGCGGGCGGCGGTGGAGTTGACGGTGAGCAGTGCCAACAGAATGGGCTCGCAAGAGACGAAGTCATCATTCATTTTCTGGGAGAGTTCCTGTGCACGTACGAGTACATTATTACTTTCGCTTGAGAGATACGGTTGTCCGGCACCCTGCACCTTCGGCAGATGCTGGATCTCCTGACCGACGAGCATGTCAATTTGCTGGGTGTTGACGCCGAGCTTCTGGAACACGAACGTGCAGACGTCCTTCGCCTTCTCCAGCACACCTTTTAATATATGTACAGGCTCGATGACCTGCTGACCGTTCAGCTGAGCTGTGTTAACGGCCTGTTGTACGGCCTCTTGGGCCTTGATGGTAAACTTGTCTAATGTCATAGCTTTTCCTCCTGATGATTTGTTTGTTGTTTTTGCTGAACGAGCCACAAACACTGTGCCGAATGGTTAATTACCGACAAATCGTCAGCCTTCACTGACGTTTTGTCGGAAAAGAAACGTTAAAGATACGTAAACGAAACCATATTCCATGAGAAATGCGTAATTTTGCAGCCATAATGCTTATAGACAATCATATGAGGAATATTTACGTATTAGCTTTGGCGCTGATTGCTACGACAGCAAAGGCGCAGACCACCGAGACGGTGAAAGCCAACAACGCGAAGGTGTCGAAGTTTGTTACCGACATCGTGCTGAACGGCAATAACGTGGTGCTTAAGTTTGAGGACGAGAGCGCCAAGACCTATGAACTTCTGAAGACAGGTATCGACCTGAAGTATGATGAGACACTCGCCGTTAGCGAGGTAAGACAGGAGCAGCGTCCCAATGACAACCAGGTGTATGACCTGCAGGGACGAATCGTGGGAAGCATTGGTCAACTCGATGCCCTGCCCAAAGGAGTTTATATTGTTAACGGTAAAAAGCGCGTGGTAAGATGAAGCAGAATTACAAGACACTTTTGGCAGCAGCATTGTTGATGCTGACTACCACCACAATGTGGGCACAGGGTGCGGCTACATCGAACCTGGAGTTGACGTTCAACGACGACACCAAGAAAGAATATGCCGCCAACGAGGTAAAGAAACTCCATATTGACAAGGAGACAGGAACGGTCAGCGTGACACTTGTCAACGGTGAGACAGACGAGTATGTCTGTCAAGTAAAGCATATTGGCTTTACAGGAACCAAAGGTAAGGAGCTCTTTCCAGAGCTGAAATCCTATAAAGCACTGAAGAGCTATGTCAATAAGGAGGGCTATCCCAACTTCATGGTGGGCTGTGCTACCGATGTTAATTCACTTAACTCTCAAGCCATTCATAAATATAACTTCGAAGAGGTTGTTGCCGGTAATGAGTTCAAGTATAGCTCATGCGTCAGGTCTAATGGTTCGATGGACTTCAGCACCGTGAAACGTTTTATCGATATTGCTACGAAAGGCGGTATGAAGGTCTACGGTCACTGTCTGGCCTGGCATTCCCAACAGCAGCCAAGCTATCTCAACGGCCTCATTACCATTAAGAATCCTCAGACTGTGGAAGGCGATGTCTTCGCCTACACTTTTGATGACGGAAATCAGTTGGGCGGATGGGGCAATAGCCAGCAGCGTAGCATTGTGACGGGTGGCCAGAGTGGTAAGTGCCTGAAGGTTGTCAACCCTTCGGCTGTACAGTCATGGGAGAGCCAGGTGGCTGCCGACTTCTCACCGGAATTGACTCCCAATGGCGAATACACCCTCCATTTCTGGGTAAAAGGCAGCAAGGCAGGTCAGCTGAGTGCTAATTTGCAGTATCCTAGCAGTGACGCCGGTTATCCCTCACGTGGCGATTTCGGCTCGTTCGATGTGACCACGTCCTGGCAGGAGGTGACGTTGAAGGCCACATGTAACGGTAGTAATGCCACACGTCTGCTCTTCAATATCGGTGCCTATGCAGGAACACTCTATTTCGACGAGGTGTCGCTCAGAGGAAAAGTTACGGAACAGATGTCGTCCGAGAAAAAACTTGAGGTGCTTACAGCAGCGATGGAACGTTGGATAAAAGGTATGATGGAAGCTTGCGGTGGCAGGGTGAAAGCATGGGATGTCGTCAACGAAGCCATCTCGGGCGGCGGTAATGACGGTAGTGGCAACTACACGTTGCAGCATAATGACGGCAACGCCAACAATTTCTTCTGGCAGGATCACATGGGCGATTTGGAATATGTGCGTACCGCTGTGCGCTTGGCTCGTCAGTATGGCCCCGAAGACGTCAAACTCTTTATCAACGACTACAATCTGGAGAGTGACTGGGATGATAACAAGAAACTGAAGAGTCTGATTAACTGGATCAAGAAGTGGGAGGCCGACGGCGTGACGAAGATTGACGGTATTGGCACTCAGATGCACATTAGCTGTTCAACGAATGCAAGTACGCTGGCCAGCCGCAAGAGTCATGTTACCAATATGTTCAAGTTGATGGCTGCAACGGGCAAGCTTGTCCGTGTGTCGGAGTTGGATATGGGTATGACAGATAATAGCGGCAATAAGATTCTGACCGCCAACCTGACCGCTGCCCAGCGACAGGCAATGGCAGAGTACTACAAGTTTATTGTCGACCAGTATCTGACCATTGTTCCACCTGCCCAGCAATGGGGTATCTGCCAGTGGTGTGTAGGTGACAGCCCTGTTGAACCCAGCTGGGGATGGCGTCCTGGCGAGCCTGTGGGACTGTGGAATGAATCCAAGAATACCCGTCAGGTTACCTTCAAGGGCTTTGCCGACGGATTGGCAGGTTACCAATAAACAAAATTTAGGATACTATAGAAAGTGGGGCTGTTCATTTATGCGAACAGCCCCACTTCTTTTGCTTTATGCACTAATCTTTATAGCGCTACATGGTAACTTCTACCGTGTGTTTGCCAGTAGAGTAGGGGATAACGGTTCCGGAGATGGGTTTTCCGTCGAGCACGATTTGCTTCACACCCTTCTGTGCGCCGTTGGGATGGATGGTAATCTCGTAGTCGGCCTCGCGGAACTTGCGGTTGACGGTGTAATCCGTAGCCGTCTCGGGCAGACAGGGATCAATGCGGATGCCGTCGTAGTCGGGCTTGATGCCGAGGATGAACTCTGAGACGGTATACCACATCCAAGCAGCGGTACCCGTGAGCCACGAGTTCTTGCCCTCGCCGGGACGGAAGGCGTCCTTACCGGCCACCATCTGACAATTCACGTAAGGCTCCACCTTGTGCAGCGTCTGGTATTTCTCCTCGACGTACGAAGGCAGGATCTTGGCGTAGTGGCTCCAGGCGTCGTTGCCACGACCAGCCAGGCACTCACCGATAATGACCCATGGATTGTTGTGGCAGAAGATTCCTGCATTCTCTTTATAACCTTCTGGATATGAGCTGATTTCTCCGTATTCATAAATATATTTCGTGAAGGCTGGATTGTTGAGCACCATGCCATGCTCGCACTCAAGATACTTCTTACAGGAGTCGAGTGACTTGGCCACCAGACCGTCTTCTGCGCCGATCTCTGCCATCGTACACCAGCCCTGTGACTCGATGAAGATTTTTGCCTCCTCACACTCGTTAGAGCCAATCTTGCGTCCATAGAAATCGTAGGCGCGGAGATACCACTCACCATCCCAGCCGTGTTTCTTGACGGCGTCGATCATGGCATCGACAGCGGCCTGCATGCGGTCGGCCTCCGTTGTGTATGTGGCGATAGCATCGCCACATGCTCGACGGGATAGCGCTTTGCAGAGGGCGACATAGTCTTTGCCCGTAACGACGAAGAGACCGGCAATCATCAGCGACTCTGCCTTAGTGCCCTCAGAGACGTTCTCAGTGGTCTGGAAACTCTCGTTGGGATCCCATGAGAAGCAATTCAGGTTCAGGCAGTCATTCCAGTCGGCACGGCCGATGAGCGGCAGCATGTGAGGGCCGAGGTTCTTGATGACGTGGTCCATCGAGATCTTCAGGTGCTCAAAGAGCGTCACCTCTGTGCCGGGCTGGTTGTCGAAGGGCACCATCTCGTCGAGGATAGAGAAGTCGCCCGTTTCCTTGATATAGGCCACCGTACCGAAGATGAGCCAGCAGGGGTCGTCGTTGAAGCCACCACCAATATCATTGTTACCACGCTTGGTGAGGGGCTGGTATTGGTGGTAGCAACCGCCGTCGGGGAATTGTGTGGAGGCGATATCGATAATGCGCTGACGGGCACGCGGGGGAATCTGGTGGACGAAGCCCACGAGGTCCTGATTGGAATCGCGGAAGCCCATGCCGCGGCCTACACCACTCTCGAAGAACGAAGCCGAGCGCGAGAAGTTGAAGGTGACCATGCACTGGTACTGGTTCCAGATGTTCACCATGCGGTCGAGCTTGTCGTTGCCAGTCTTCACCTTATATATATTAAGGAGTGCATCCCAGTATTCGCAGAGCTCGGCAAAAGCCTTGTCCACCTTAGCGGTGGTATTGAGTTCTGCAATGAGGGCGTGAGCCTTTTTCTTATTGATGACCTGTGGCTTTTCGAATTTCTCATCCTGCTCATTTTCGACATAGCCGAGGAGGAATACGAAGTCCTTGCTCTCGCCTGGCTTAAGTGTTACCTCGATATAGTGCGATGCGATGGGGCTCCATCCGTGGGCATGACTGTTACGGGGACGGCCCTCCATCACAGCCTGTGGGTCGGCAAACTCGTTGTAGAGGCCGACAAACGTCTCACGGTCAGTATCGAAGCCCTGAATCTCGGTGTTGACGTGATAGAAGGCGTAGTGGTTACGACGCTCGCGGTACTCGGTCTTATGGTAGATAGTTGCGCCCGAAGGAGAACCTTCGGGAACGGTAGTCTCTATTTCTACCTCACCAGTAGAGAAGTTACGCTGGAAGTTCTCCATGTCGGTAGCGGCATTCCAAAGACACCACTCCTCGAACGAGAAGAGTTTGAGCTGTTTGGTCTCCGTCGACTCATTCTTCAGCGTCAGCTTCTGCACCTCGCACCACTTCTTCAGGGGAACAAAGAACAATACGCTGGCCTCAACACCGTTCTTCTTGCCCGTGATGCGGGTATAGCTCATGCCGTGACGGCACTCGTAGAAATCGAGCGGCGTCTTACAGGGTTTCCATCCCGGGTTCCAAACGGTGTCGCCATCTTTGATGTAGAAATAGCGACCGCCATTATCCATCGGTACGTTGTTGTAGCGATAGCGGGTGATGCGACGAAACTTTGCATCTTTGTAGAAACTATAGCCTCCAGCTGTGTTAGAGATAAGAGAAAAGAAGTCTTCGTTGCCCAAATAGTTAATCCAAGGCCAGGGGGTCTGCGGGTCGGTAATCACGTACTCGCGATGTTGGTCGTCGAAATGACCGTAACGTTTCTGTTCTTCCATAGTTGTTAAGTTGTTTCTTGTAAATTGTTTCTGATTGCAAAAGTAACTCAAAAATATGGAACTGCCAAATAAAATCGTTAAAGTTTCATATTTTCATGACGTCTAATTGGAACGTGTCAAGAAAAGTTGTTACCTTTGCAGGTAGTGTTTCTTTAAATACAAGCATAATGATGAAAACAGTATTTGCAGTTTTATTGGCATTTCTGAGTATGACGATACAGGGACAGACATATAGCTCACTATGGAAACAAGCCGAGGAGGCTGAGAGGAAAGACCTGCCTCGCACGCAGTACGACGTGCTGATGAAGATTGTCAACAAGGCACAGAAGGAAGGCGAGTACGGACAATTGATGGCCGCCGAACTGGCTGGCAGCCGAGTTATGACTGGCATTGCTCCTGACTCGTTGCAGCCTGCCGTAGAACGCATGGAGGCGCGTCAGCGTGCAACATCAGACAAGGCATTGGCTACTGTATATGCCGTTATACTGAAAAAGATTTATGCTGATAACGAGCAATTAAAACCACAGGGCGACCTCACGGTGACGCTTGATGAAGAGACCTCTGAGCGACTGGCAGCTGTTAAGGCTGCCGATTATAAACCGCTGACTGTCATTGGGCGTAACAGCAGCATTTTTGGTGACGATATGCTGAGTGTCGTGGGCTATGAGCTGAACGACTTCCGTCCACTGCATAACTATTATACTAAGGTGGGCAACCGTCAGGCGATGCTGATGACTGCCTTGCAGATAGTCCGTCAGGGATGTCCGCAAGGGCAGGTGAAATATGCTCAGGCATCATATATTCATACGTTAGACTCCTTGATAGCATGCTATAGTGATGTGCCGGAAGTTGCAGAAGTGGCCATTGACCGCTATGAGTATATGACGGCTCATACTGATGCTACTGCCGATGAACAATGGGCTTATCTCAATGATGCCATCAGCCGTTGGGGCAGCTATAACCGCACCAATGAACTGAGGAATGCTCAGCGCAACATGGTTGCCCGACAATATAATGCCGAGCTTGAAACACGTGTGGCAATGCCCGGACAGGAGCAGAAACTGAAACTGACGGATATACGCAACATAGAGAGGTTGGACTATCGTGTCTATCGCGTTGATGTGAGAGGCGACACCCGCTTGAATCCCGAAGATGAGAAAGACTACAAGAAACTGAAGCCGTTGATTGCAAAGAAAGATGAATATTCCGGTACGCTTTCCTGCTTAGGACATAAGGAGTATGAATTGTTTGAAGACTCTTTGTCGTTGCCTGCGTTACCTGTAGGTGTCTATCTCATTGAGATGGAGAGTGTGCCTGCTACCAACGTGTCACGGCGACTCTATTTCGTCAGCAATGTGCGGATGATGGTTGAGGAACAGCCTGATAAGTGTCTGCGCTATGTGGTGGTGGATGCGTTAGAGGGACAGCCCATTCAAGGAGCGACCTTGGAACTGAAAGGTTATGCTAACGGACACAGCAACCAACTGATTGCTACGCTGAAGACCGATGCCAAGGGGGAGGCAACTTATCAGTATGACAAGAATCGTCCGACGGGCATGTTTGCTTATACTTCAACAGACAAAGCGTGTCCGCCCAAGAACCATTATGCCACTTTCTCCTATTATGAGAACGAACGTAGGATGGTGCAGACGCAGTTGATGACAGACCGTGCAGTTTATCGTCCTGGCCAGACAGTACATGTAGCCGCTATTAACTATGAGGTTACGAACGGTATTGAACAGAAGGCACTGGAGGGTAGCCGGCTAAAACTTACCCTGCGTGATACCAATCACAAGGTGGTGGCAGAGCAGACGCTCACTACTGATAAATATGGTTCGTGTGCGACGGAGTTTACGTTACCCTCCAGTGGGCTGACGGGCTGGTTCAGTATCCAGACCAACAATGGAAGTTGCAGTTTCCGCGTAGAGGAATATAAGCGTCCTACGTTTGAGGTGAAGTTTGATGACTTCAAGGAGGACTATAAGGACGGTGATACCATAACCATCCGCGCTGTGGCTCGCTCCTATGCAGGCGTACCTGTTCAGGGGGCTAAAGTGAAGTATTCTGTGGAACGCCGTCGTGCCCTCTGGTGGTGGTCTTATTCATATTATTGGAATGTAGGAGCTATCGGTGAGGCTATTGAAGACGATGAGGTGGCTTTTGGCGAGACTGTGACAGATGCCGATGGCTCATTTACGGTGCAGATGCCGATGGTGCTACCCAAGACCGACTATCCGATGTTCTATACTTTCGTCTGTGAGGCAGACATTACCGATCAGGGCGGAGAAACCCATCAAGGGAAGATCTCCCTGCCCTTGGGCAACCGTAAGACAGTGCTCAGCTGCGACCTGCCGAGGCAGATACGTTCCGACAAGATGCCCAAGCTGACATTCCACCTTCGTAATGCCGCCGGCAATGATATCGATGCCGAAGTGCGTTACCGCATAAGCGAAGGTAAGTGGCAGACAGCCAACACCAATAGCCCGCTGCCAATAGCCAAAAGTTCGTTAAAGAGTGGTCGTTACCAACTGGAGGCTATCTGCAAGGATGATACCCTGAAACAAGACTTCGTGGTATTCTCGCTCGATGACAAACGTCCTGCTGCCGAGACTGTCGACTGGTTCTACCAGTCGCATGCCCAGTTCCCCAACGACGGCTCACCTGTTACCATTCAAGTGGGTTCTTCGGCTAAGGATGTCCACATCGTCTATAGCATTATTAGCGGCAATCGCGTTATAGAGAGTGGTTCGGTAGAGCGCTCCAATGAACTGATTAACCACAAGCTGACCTATAAAGAAGAATACGGCAACGGCGTGTTGCTGAACTTTGCATGGATGAAGCAAGGGCGTTACTATAGCCATACGGCCACTATCCAGCGCCCCTTGCCCGACAAACGGCTGCAATTGCTGTGGCAGACCTTCCGCGACCGCTTGACACCTGGTCAGCAGGAGGAATGGTCGCTGACGGTCATGAAGCCCGACGGCACGCCAGCCGACGCCCTACTGATGGCTACGCTCTACGACAAGAGCCTCGACCAGATAAATGCCCATCATTGGTCGTTCAGCCCTTATCAGTACGTTCCACTACCTTCCACACATTGGCAATATGGCTATTGGGGTAGACTGATACTTAGTGGCTATAAGCGCCAAGGCAGTTTGGATGTTGCCCCCCTTCGATTCTCCCACTTTGATTACTCGCTCTTCCCCCAGCAATGGTCTGGCAGGATGATGCGCCTCGGAAACGCTAGGGTGAGGGGTATGGCGAAGGCAGCTATGGCTGTTGATGAAATGGTGATGGAAGAGGCAGCCCCCATGATGGTGGAACGGGAAGTAGCCGTTGGAGCACAGAAGGCAAATTCATTAGCCGACGCAGCGGACCAGAAGGCAATCTCATTGACCGATGCAGTAGACGAAGGTGCAGAGGAAATGCCCGAGGTACAGCTGCGTGAGAACCTGCAGGAAACAGCTTTCTTCTATCCGCAGTTGACGACAGATGCTAACGGACTGGTGACGATGAAGTTCACGCTGCCCGAGAGCCTGACTACCTGGCGCTTTATGGGATTTGCCCACACTTCCGACCTCTGCTATGGGACGATAGAGGGCGAGGCTGTAGCCAAGAAGGATTTGATGGTGCAACCTAACATGCCGCGCTTCCTGCGTGAAGGTGACTTGGCTACCATCTCTTCTCGCGTTATCAATACCAGCGAAGGAGACTTGAGCGGAACGGCTTACTTGACGCTTATTGACCCCGATACCGAAAAGACCTTATATACTCAAAAGGTGCCGTTCTCGGTAAAGGCAGGTGAGACTACCAGCGTACAATTCACAATTGACAATTCACAATTCACAATTCACAATTCGTTGCTTATTGCCAAGGTGGCAGCAGCTACGGAGACGTTCAGCGACGGTGAACAGCACTACCTGCCTATTCTGCCCAACCGTGAGCGTGTTACGGTTACTGTTCCCTTTACCCAGAATGAGCCAGGCACGAAGATTGTCGACCTGACGGAATTGTTCCCGCAGGAAATCTCGAATCTCCAGTCATCAAAGCTCACCGTTGAATATACCAACAACCCTGCGTGGCTGATGATACAGGCACTGCCTGCCGTCGGCCATCCCAACGATGATTGCGCCATCTGTCAAGGCGCATCGCTCTATGCCAACAGCATTGGTAAATATATTCTTGACCAGATGCCTCAGGCCAAGACGGTGTTTGAGCAATGGAAGAAAGAGAAAGGAACTGAGACTTCCCTGCACAGTCAGTTGGAGAAGAACCAAGAGCTGAAGGACCTGCTGTTGAACGAGACACCTTGGGTGGCTGATGCTGACCGTGAGACAGAACAGCGCCAGCGTCTGGCTGACTTCTTTGACGAGAACCTGATGCAGCAGCGCTTGCAGTCGGCTCTCGTAAAACTCGAAAAGCTGCAGCGTGGCGATGGCTCATGGAGTTGGTGGCCCGATATGCCCGGTTCTATCTATATGACGATTTCCGTTACAGAGATGATGGTGCGCCAGAATACGATGATGGGCGAGCAGGCAGAGACTAAGCAGATGCTTAAGAATGCCATCAAGTTCCTCGGCAAGGAGATGGTGGATTTGGTGAAGGAGATGAAGAAGCGGGAGAAGAAGGGCTACCGTCAGTATTTCCCCAGCTTCACCGCCCTGCAGTGGCTCTATATCTGCAAGCTTGACGGACGTCAGCTGCCTAAGGACGTTACGGAGGCTAATGACTATCTCATCAAGCTGTTGAAGAAGGAAACCAAGAACCAGACGATTTACGAGAAGGCGATGTCGGCCATCATTCTCGATTCACCTCTTTATATTAGGAGCCTGAAAGAATATACCGTTTATAAGGAGGAAATGGGACGGTACTACGATACCCCGCGTGCCGGCTATTCTTGGCGCGACTACCGCATACCTACGCAGGTGGCTGCCATCGAGGCCATCCAGCGCCTGACACCTGACGACCAGCAGACGCTTGACGAGATGCGCCGTTGGCTGTTGCAGGAGAAGCGTACCCAGGCCTGGGACACCCCGCTGAACTCCGTTGATGCTGTCTATGCCTTTATAGGAACCAAGAATGCTATGAGTAGTCCCCTGAGTCCTATGGGACCGATGACCATCCTCAAGCTCGACAACCAGCCCCTCGAAACTCCGAAGGCTACCGCAGGTATTGGCTACGTCAAGACTGCCCAGCCTTATCATGGCGAAAAGACCTTTACTGCTACAAAGGAGAGCGAGGGTACGTCGTGGGGTGCTGTCTATGCTCAGTTCATACAGGCAACAGGTGATATTAAAGACCAGGCAAGTGGCGTTAGCGTGAAGCGTGAGCTGATGATTGGCAAGGACAAGGAGCAGCATGTGCTACGTGTTGGCGAAAGTGTGAAGGTTGGCGACCGTGTGACGGTTCGCCTTACTATCCAGAGTGAGCGCGACCTTGACTTCGTTCAGCTTCAGGACAAGCGCGCTGCCTGTATGGAGCCTGTCAGTCAGCTTAGTGGCTACGACTGGCATCTGGGCTGCTATGTGACCCCCCGTGACAATGTGACAAACTATTACTTCGACCGTCTGCCTAAGGGCGAGCGCGTAGTCGAGACAGAATATTATATTGATCGTGCCGGACAGTACGAGACGGGCACCTGCACCATTCAGTGTGCCTATGCCTCAGAATATCGCGGCACCACTCACTCACAAACCATCAAAGTAGAATGAATACAAAGAAGTCTTTATTACTGATTCTTTTATCTTTAGCCTTTGGCACCGTAGGTGCGCAGAAGCTGTCCATCACCAAGGAGAGTATCGATATTGGCCGTACAGGCTATGAGGTACCTGTGACGGCAACGTTTGAACTGCGGAATAAAAGTCTGCGAAAGCTTGTTATCCAGGACGTGAAGCCCGACTGTAACTGTACCACCGTCGAATTCCCGAAGGGCGAGATTGGTGCCAACGACAAATTTACTATCCGTATGACCTACGATGCCCGTATGCTGGGCCATTTCAACAAGCAGGCTGCCATCATTTCAAACGCTTCGAAAGACCCCGTCTACATTACGATGACGGGAGTTGTGCTGGCCGATTTGATGGACTATAGTGGCAATTATCCTTACGACTTCAACCAGCTGCTCACCAATGCCAACGAACTGGAGTTCGACAACGTGAAGAAGGGAGAGCAGCGTACCTTTGAGATGGGGGTCATGAACAATAGCAGCGGCACTACGATGCAGCCTAATATCCTACACCTTCCCCCTTACCTCTCGGCAAAGGCATACCCCGAGCTGTTGGCTCCCGGACATAGCGGAAAGATTATCTTTACGCTCAATTCCGACAAGATTCATAACTACGGCCTGACGCAGAGTACCGTCTATATGGCTCAGCAGCTGGGCGAGAAGGTAAAGAGTGAGACTGAGATAGGTGTCTCGGCCGTTTTGCTGCCTCCAGTTCAGCAGGTGGCTAACGCCCCCCAGTTGGTGCTCTCCGACTCCGTTGTTGTGCTCGATTTTGCAGGGAAGGCGAAGAAGAGCGCCGAGATTGTCATCGGTAATACTGGCTTGTCGACGCTTGACATTACCTCTCTACAGATGTTTACCCGGGGACTGAAAGTGACCCTTGGCAAGACCCACCTTGCTCCAACCGAGACTACGAAGTTGAAGATTACGGGTACTGCCGCCGAGCTGAAGAAAGCCCGTACTGCTCCCCGTGTGCTCATGATTACCAACGACCCGCAACAGGCCAAGGTGGTCATCACCATCAATAGTATCCTCTAACTTCGTTAACTTCTCTAACTTCTCTAACTTCTTTAACTTCTCTAACTTCGTTAACTTCTCAAAAAGAATGGACCATCCCGAGAATAGTGCCGAGTTTGCCGGCCTCCAAGTGAATAGCGGCGTTGAGCAGCAAAGCATCATCAACCCTTACCTGAAGCGTAACCGCTTCCGTCGTCGTGAACTCTCTGTCAACGATATGGTGGAGGGCATCGTCAAGGGCGATGTCACCATCCTCAGTCAGGCGGTGACCCTTATAGAAAGTGTTAACCCCGACCATCAGGCCAAGGCTCAGGAGGTCATCAACCGCTGTCTGCCCTATAGTGGCAAGAGTATCCGTGTGGGCATCAGCGGTGTGCCTGGCGCTGGTAAGTCAACCTCTATCGACGAGTTTGGCATTCATGTGCTGAAGGAGCATGGCGGCAAGCTGGCCGTACTGGCTATCGACCCATCCTCGGAGCGCACCAAGGGTAGTATTTTGGGCGATAAGACTCGCATGGAGAAGTTGGCGCAGCATCCCGATTCCTTCATCCGTCCCAGCCCGTCGGCAGGCTCTTTGGGCGGTGTAGCCCGTAAGACGCGTGAGACGATTATCCTTTGCGAGGCTGCCGGATTCGACAAGATCTTTGTCGAGACGGTTGGGGTGGGGCAGAGTGAGACGGCCTGTCATTCGATGGTCGACTTCTTCCTGCTTATCCAGGTGGCTGGTACGGGCGACGAGCTGCAGGGCATCAAGCGCGGCATTATGGAAATCTGCGACGGTATTGTTATCAACAAGTGCGACGGCGACAATGTAGACCGTTGCCAGATGGCGGCTACCAACTTCCGAAATGCACTCCACTTCTTCCCCATGCCCGAGAGCGGATGGTTGCCCAAGGTGCTGTGCTACAGCGGTTTCTACGGTACGGGCGTGAAGGAGATATGGGACATGATTTACGAGTATGTGGACTTCGTGAAGCACAACGGCTACTTCGACTACCGCCGCAACGAGCAGGCCAAGTACTGGATGTATGAGAGCATTAACGAGCACCTGAAGTCGTCGTTCTATCATAATCAGGTGATAAAGGATCAGCTAAAACTGGCTGAGCAAGGTGTGCTTGCCGGACAGAAGACCAGCTTCGTGGCAGCACAGGATTTGCTCGATCTGTATTTTAAAAGCATATAAGCCCAATGACCATCGAAATCGATAATGGCAGTGGTTTCTGCTTTGGTGTGACAACGGCCATCAAGAAAGCCGAGGAGGAGTTGGCGAAGGGTTCCGTACTCTATTGCCTGGGCGACATCGTCCACAATGGCATGGAATGCGAGCGCCTGAAACAGATGGGGCTCATTACCATCAACCACGAAGAGATGGCCCAGCTGCACGATGTCAAGGTGCTGCTTCGCGCCCACGGAGAACCCCCTTCTACCTATGAGCTGGCGCGTCGCAACAACATTGAGATCATCGATGCTACCTGTCCTGTGGTGCTGCAGTTGCAGAAGCGGATAAAGAGCCAATATGAAGCCCCCTCCCACCTCCCCCAACTGGGGGAGACCCCTGAAGCCCCTCGTCAACGCAACCTCCTTCCCCAGTCGGGCGAGGCAGGGAGGGAACTCGTTATCTTTGGCAAGAAAGGCCACGCAGAGGTACTCGGGCTGGTAGGCCAGACGCAGGGCAACGCCACCGTCATCGAGAGCTTTGATGAAGTGACGAAGCTCGACTTCACCCACGATATCTATCTCTACTCTCAAACTACGAAGTCGCTCGACGAGTTCCACCGCATCATCGACTATATTCAGCAGCACATCAGCCCCACGGCTGTTTTCAAGAGCTTCGATACGATTTGCCGTTCGGTAGCCAACCGTATGCCGAACATTTCACAGTTTGCTGCCCGCCACGACCTTATCCTATTTGTCTGTGGGCGCAAGAGCAGTAACGGCAAGGTTTTGTTCAACGAGTGCCGACGCGTAAATGCCAATACCCACCTCGTAGAGGGTCCTGAAGAGATAGACCCCTCATGGCTACAGGGCATTGAGACCGTTGGCATTTGCGGGGCTACCTCTACGCCAAAGTGGCTGATGGAACAATGCCGCGACGCCATCCAGTCGTATTGAAGGGATTGCGAAAAATAGTTACAATATCAGAGCTCTCCAATGCCCTTGGAATTTTGCTCCGGGTAAACGGAAACTTTACCCCGGGTAAAATGGGAGTTTACCCGGACTAAACTCGGAGTTTACCCGGAGTAAACTCAAAATGCCGTTTTGGGGGGCTTTTCAGGGGCTTTCTGTATACTTTTCGTTACAGCGAAAAATACTGACGTTTTGGATTCTTCTTATCGTGAGGCCTCCTCAAACCGTTGCATGAGCCACTCGTTCTGCTCAGGAATGGTCATGTGGCTATTGTCGAGCAGCAGCGCATCGTCAGCCTGACGCAGGGGCGATACCTCGCGATGGGAGTCGATGTAGTCGCGCTCCTGCACGTTTTTGAGAATGTCGGCGTAGTCAGCAGGCATGCCTTTCTGCTGCAGTTCGTCGTAACGGCGCTGGGCGCGCACCTCGGCAGAGGCAGTAACGAAGATTTTCAGCTCGGCGTTGGGGAACACGACGGTTCCGATGTCGCGACCGTCCATTACGATACCGCCTTCCTCGCCCATGCGCTGTTGCTGGGCAACAAGGGCGGTGCGTACGAAACCAAGGGTAGCGATGGGGCTGACGTGGTTGCTGACTTCAAGTGTGCGGATTTCGCGCTCTACATTCTCGCCATTCAGGAATGTGGTGGTTTTTCCGTCTACCAGTTTCTGCTCGATGCGGATGTCACCAAGGGCACTCTCCAGTTCGCTGGTTTTGATGCTGCCGTCAGCGTTGAACAGCTGATGGCGCAGGGCATAGAGGGTGACGGAACGATACATGGCTCCTGTGTCGACGTAGATGTAGCCCAATCGGCGGGCCAGCTCTTTGGCCATCGTGCTCTTTCCGCACGACGAATGGCCGTCAATAGCGATGGTTATCTTCTTCATATTCTTATATGGGTCTTATTGGTCTTATAGGGCTTATAGGATATAGGCCAGGTTAAACAACAGCGACGAGCTGGATACGTGGTACTTGGCATAGGCTATGTTTATTTTCAGGCGTTCCAGCATCAGTCCGCCGCCAATGCTGAGGCCTGCGCCGTGGGCGCTGGCTCCGTCGTCCTCGCTGATTTTCATCTCCGAGGCGCGCAGGGCGTTGTAGCCTGCGGCAATATAGAACTGGGGCGAGAGAATGAGGTCGGCACCAATGACCAGATGCTTGCCTATGCTGTATTCCCAGTCGTTGAGGCGGATAATCGAGGCTGAAAGCCTGAGCGGGGAGCCTATCAACCGTTTGGTAATACCAAGTTGCAGGTCGGGGGGCATGCGCTCGAAGTCGTCCTCGTAGGCCGAGAGCTGTCCGCCGAGGTTTTTCGCTACGGCCGAGATGGACAGCTCGTTCTTGTCATCGTAATAGTTGAGTCCCAGGTCGACAGCGGCTCCGAGGGAATTGTAGGAGCCAATGTAGCTTGCCACGAAGCGGGCTGTAATGCCGCCAGAGAACTTTTCGTTCAGGGCATAGGCGAACGTTCCGCCTACGGCAATGTCCTTGGCTGAGAATTCACCTGTCTGCTGACCGTTGACCGTTGTCTCCTTCATGGTCCCGTAGCCCATATATTGTCCCGTAACACCCCACGATCCCCTTTCGCCAGCAGCACGGATAAACGAGGCGCTGGCGCTGGTAGAACCCTCCATATAGGTCATGAGGTTGAGGTTCATCGTGCGGTCAGTCACGTTGTTGATCAATGCCGGGTTGTGGAAAATCAGCGTGGCGTCGTCCTCAATAATGGTGCTGTTGTCGCCTCCGAGTGCAGCTATGTGGGCGCTGACGGGCAGGCGCAGGAAGTTATACACAGTCTGGCTTTCCTGCGCTTCGACAAGAAGCACGGAAAACAGCAGAACGGTGAACAATACAACTCTCTTCATCCTAAATATTCGAAAATCGGTTGCAAAGTTACGAAAAATTTCTTACCTTTGCACCGCATTCCTGAATAATTAACGGAAAAGGTCGCGATTTATTATGGAAATAAAGAAGAGCTCGAGGGCAGATTTGGACGGCAAACGTGGGCTGGGATTCCTCCAAGGGGTAATTCTGGTGCTGGCATTGCTGTTTGTTGCCTTGGAGTACGACTGGACAGGCAGCGACGACGAGTACGACCCTGAGGCGTTGGAGAACATTGTCAAGGAACTCGACTTGGAGGCGCTGAAGGAAGAGGAGCGCATACCATTAATTAAGGAACCCGTGCGCGAAAAGCCGCAGTCGGCCGATGAGCTGAATGTGGTGGAGGACGAGCCCGAGGTAGAGCTGAAGGATGATATCGCTCCGCCAGAGAATGATGTGGAAATAAAGACCGTAGACGAGGTGGAAGACCCGGAGCAGCCTACGGTGGTGGATATGGAGAACAACCCGCTGAACTTCCGCGTGGTGGAGGAACTGCCTGAGTTCCCAGGCGGAGCTACGGAGTTTATGAAGTGGCTGACCAAGAACCTGCGCTATCCCCCCTCGGCCCAGCAGCGTAAGGTGCAGGGGAAGGTCATAGCTCAGTTTATTGTTAACAAGGACGGCAGCATCAGCAATCTCGAACTGCTGGAGAAGGTAGATCCCGTTCTCGACCGGGAAGCCCTGCGGGTGTTACGCCTCATGCCGAAGTGGAAAGCAGGAAAACAGGATGCCAAGCCCTGCCGTACGCAGGTGTGCATTCCTATTGTCTTCAAGTTGTAATATCGTCATACCCAAATATCGTCATACCGAAATGTATACATCGAACGAAATTCTGGAAAAGGTCAACCAGTTTATTGACCAGCTGACCTACGATCGTCAGCCATCATCGCTCTATGAGCCCATCGAATATGTGTTGTCGTTAGGAGGCAAGCGCATCCGTCCCGTGCTGATGCTGCTAACCTATAATCTATATAAGGAGGACCCTGAGCGCATACTGATGCCCGCGGTAGGGCTGGAAACCTATCATAACTACACGTTGCTGCACGACGATCTGATGGATAATGCCGATATGCGTCGTGGCCATGATACGGTACACAAGAAGTGGGATGCCAACAAGGCCATTCTCTCGGGCGACTCCATGCTGGTGCTGGCCTACCAGCGCATGCAGCAATGCGATGCCCGCTATCTGCAGGCCGTGCTCGATGTGTTTACCGAGACTGCATTGGAGATTGGCGAGGGCCAGGAATACGACATGACTTTTGAGACGCGTAACGATGTGACTGAGGAGGAGTATATCGAGATGATTCGCCTGAAGACCTCCGTGCTGCTGGCCTGTGCGGTGAAAATCGGCGCTATCCTGGCTGATGCCTCCGATGCTGACATCAGCAACCTCTATAAGTTTGGTGAGCAGTTGGGACTGGCCTTCCAGCTGCAGGACGACCTCCTCGATGTCTATGGCGACCCGAAGGTGTTTGGCAAGGCCATTGGGGGCGACATCACGTCGAACAAGAAAACCTATATGCTTATCAATGCCGTGAACCGAGCCAATCCTGAACAACGCGAACAACTCATGCGATGGATCTCAGCCCGTGAGTTCGACCGTGATGAGAAGGTGCGTGCTGTTACGGCACTTTACGACCAGATAGGCATCCGCCAGCTCTGTGAACAGAAAATCAATTACTACTTTGACGAGTGTCGCAAGTATCTGGCTAAAGTTAATGTCAGCGAGGAGCGTAAGCAGATGCTCCTCAGCTATACTGACGAGATGATGAAGCGTAGGAAATAACACCAGCAGTCCAATGTCAATTGCTAATAGCCCAATATCAACAGCTCTTTACATAGATACCCATTGCCATATTGACGGCGAGGAGTTTGACGAGGACCGAGAAGCGGTTGTCCAGCGTGCTCGTGAGGCTGGGGTGGGGAAGGTGTTCGTGCCTGCCATTGACCTGAAGACCTCGCAGCGCATCCTGTCCTTGTGTGCCCAATATGCTGATTATCTGTATCCTATGGTCGGCCTTCATCCCGAGGAAGTACGTGCCGACTGGCGCGAACAGTTGGAAGCCATCAAATCTATCCTCCCTTCCCCCCATGCCCCTCACCCTTCATCGATAATCGCTATTGGTGAGGTGGGTCTTGATTTCTACTGGAGTCGTGAGTTTGAACAGGAACAGTTGGAGGCTTTTGAAGAGCAGGTACGCTGGGCGGTGGAAACACAATTGCCGCTGATGATCCATTGCCGGAAGGCGCAGAACGAGATGGTAGCCATTATAAAAAGGTATGCAAATGACCTGCCGGGAGGCGTTTTCCATTGCTTTACGGGCAACGAACTGGAGGCTGAGCAACTGCTGCAGTTCCCCCGTTTTGTGCTGGGCATAGGCGGAGTGCTGACATTCAAGAAATCGCACCTGCCAGAGGTGTTGCCCAAGGTGGTTCCTTTGGACCGTATAGTCCTGGAGACAGATGCCCCATATATGGCTCCTGTTCCCATGCGCGGACAGCGTAACGAACCAGCCTACACCAGCTATGTGTTGTCGAAGCTGGCTGAGAGCTATGGCGTCAGCAAGGAAGAGGTCGCTGCAAAAACCACCGCCAATGTTCTCCGCGTGTTTGGGGAAAATGATAAAGAATATTAAATATCGATTCCCAATTCACATTTCTCAATTAATTGTGTTACCTTTGCAGCCGCAAAATCAAGGAGAGGTGCTCGAGTGGTTGAAGAGGCACGCCTGGAAAGCGTGTAACCGGCAAAACCGGTTCGCAGGTTCGAATCCTGTTCTCTCCGCTTTTTAAACTTAAAGGGAATCAATCAGATTCCCTTTTTCTGTGTTATGATCGTTTTGCAGAATAGTTACAATTCTATCATCTAAAGTTAAAAAACTCCAAAATAAGCAGGACGTATACGTGATTTAGAAATAAAATAACTAATTTTGCTTAGTATATGGAGAAATTGCATGATATGAAGCCGACAAGTATTGTCAAACGCTTGGAGGCTGTAATGCGTGAACAATGGGATTGTGATGCGCTTACTGACTATAGAACGGATGTAACATATAAGTATGGCGATGTGGCTATGCGTATATGTTATTTGCATATGCTTTTTGAGTCGTTGGGCATTAAACCAGGCGATAAGGTGGCTGTTTGTGACAAAAACAGCAGCAACTGGGTCATTGCCATGTTGGCTGTATTGTCCTACCGCACAGTGGCTGTACCCCTGCTGCCTGATTACAGCAAAGAACAGCTGAGAACGCTTTGTGAGCATTGTGGTGCCAAGTTTATGATTGCCTCCCACCGACTGGCTAATCTGTGGCCCGAGGGACAGTGCCCTATGTATATGATTGATGTGGAAGATTTGCTTGCCATGACGCCATCCATACTGACCGACGAAGTGGAAGACAAGGCTTACGCATTATTTGCCCAGCGTTATCCCAACGGTTTTACCAAGGAACATGTACATTATGAGGCGGAGAATCCTGATGACCTGATGATTCTTAGTTATACCAGCGGTTCGACTGGTAATCCCAAGGGCGTGATGCTGCCTTGGCGTTCGCTGCAGTCAAACATGCAGTTTGCTAAAGGTGCCTTTCCGTGTGAAAGTGGACAAAGGCTGCTGCTGATTCTGCCCTTGGCCCACATGTACGGCTATGCCCTCGATTTTCTTCATGGCATTCTGAAGGGCGCCCATCTGTTCATCCTGACTCAAAGACCCGTTCCCCAAATAGTGCTCAAAGCCTTTGACGAAATCAAGCCGGCTTATCTGCTCTCTGTACCCCTTATATTGGAGAAAGTCTTCAATATCAGAGCGCTCCCCATCCTGCAAAAGCCTTTTGTGAAAGTGATCATGAATGTGCCCATAGTAAGCAGACTGATGTGTCGGATGATTCGCCGCCAGTTGATGAATGCTCTTGGTGGAAACATCTACGAGGTGATGATGGGCGGTGCTGCGTTGAATAAGGAGATTGAGAAGATCTTGCACAAGATTAAATTCCCATTCACCATTGGCTACGGCATGACAGAATGTGGTCCTATGATTACTTATTCCGATTGGAAGGAGCATCGCCTTGGTTCGTGTGGCAAAGCAGTCGTGAACATGGAAGTAAAAGTCATCAGTAACAATCCTCAACATGAGCCTGGAGAGATTGTGACAAAGGGCATAAATACTATGTTAGGATACTACAAGAACGCTGATGCCACCGCAGCCACTATCGATGAAGACGGATGGTTGCATACGGGTGACCTTGGAACAATCGACAAAGACGGATTCATCTATGTGCGTGGTCGCAAAAAGAATATGCTGTTAGGCTCCAATGGACAGAACATCTATCCGGAAGAGGCCGAGGAACAGGTCGTCAGTTATTCTATCTTCGAAGAGTGTGTTGTGGTGCAGCGCCAAAAGAAATTGGTCGGCCTTGTCTACGTATCAGATGCCGTCCTGAAAAAGGTTGAGAAGAAGCGTGAAGAGCTTGATTTGGAAGCTATCCGAAAGGAAGTGAATTTGCACCTGCCCAGCTACTGTCAACTGTCAATGTTAGAACAACGAACGGAAGAGTTTCAGAAGACGCCCAAGAAGAGCATTCGCCGATACCTCTATCAATAAGAATGATAATGAGAAATAGTTATATCATCAATAAGGCTTTCAACTATTATATAACGGCCTCCATACTGACTGCAGTCGTCTCACAGCTGACTGTGATGACTGATGCAATCATTGTGGGGCAGTTCATTTCTCCAGAGGCACTCTCTGCTGTGAATGCAGCTACACCGCTGACGATGGCGGTGAATGCCATGTATTTGCTCTTTGTCATGGGTGCAAATGTAAGACTGGCCCGATTGATTGGCAAGCAGGACACCGGCAGTATCAAAAATCTGTTCACTTCGATTGTATGGAGCGTGATTCCCGTGGGTCTTCTCATTACGTGCGCCCTGCAAGCTTTTGCCGAGCCTATTTCTGTCTTCCTCTGTAAAGAGCCTTCCATCCACCATTATACGGCTGATTATCTGAGGGCTTATTCTATCGGTGCTGCCCCCATGCTGTTGTATCTGGCATTTAACGTTTTTGTGGAGACTGCGGGCAAGCCGCGCATCACGGCAGGTGTTATTATTGCTTCGAACGTGTTTAATGTGGTGTTCGACCTGTTGCTGGTGGGTGCTTTGGGATTCGGCATTGCCGGTTCGGCCTGGGCTACGGTGATGAGTTACGTGTGTGGTTTGCTGCTTATCACAACACTGGGGGTGCGTAAGATACAACTGTTCAGGCTTCAGGTGCTGAAATTGAAGATGTTCCTGGGATATGTGTTGCAGAACGTAAAGGAGGGCTTCCCTGTTGCCTTAGGTAACATCAGTATCGGTTTACTTGTCTTCCTTCTGAACACTATCATTACCAATGCATTGGGTGTTATGGGCATGAATATATGGTCCATCTGCTTGCAGGTGCTGATGTTATCCTTGGTTGTCATCAATGGTACAACAGGCTGTATCTATGCCGTGGGCGGTGTTATCTGTGGCGAGGAAGACTGGAAAGGTCTGCGATTGTTTGAACTCCGCGTGGTCAAGGTGCTGATTCTCAGCATAGCGTTGTTTGTCATTGTGATAGAAATTGAGCCCCTATGGTTAGCCTCCATTTTTGGCGCTGACGAGAACATGCGGGCTGCAGGTTTGAGTCGTGCGCTCAGACTATTCTTCCTGTGTGAAATACCGTTTGCGTATATCTTTGTGCGCCAGGCCATGCTTCAATTATTGGAGTACCGCTCACTAGCTGCCGTTATCTCGATAGTTCAGCTATTGCTGTTGTTAGGAGGTGTCTGGGGAGCATCGCTCATTAACCCTCAATATGTGTGGGGAAGTTTCTCTATTTCGATGGTAGTGGTTCTTGTTGCGGTATATGTAGTTATGTTTTATCTTCACCGCAAAAAATCTGAAACGAGTATCATCTCCTTAATACCATTAAAAGAAGAACCGCTGATGCTTGTCCGTTCTATGGAATGTACGACTGAGGGCGTTGCTGCCGTGAAAGATGAGTTCGAAGCTTTTGTGAGAGGTCATGCCACAAATGCTGAGGAAGCCATGAACCGCATCAATGCCCTGACCGCCAATCTGCTGACAAGGACGGAAAGGGGGAAAGACGAATTCTGCGACATCATGATATCCTTTAAGGCAAAAGTGCCATTCGTCAAGATGAAAGATATTCAAGGGGCTTTCGAAAAGGATAGCTTTGCTTATGAAGCAAGCTACGAAGTAATGAATGGACAAAATGTAACAACAATTAATATATAAATTCAATATGAAGACGTATCCTTTACTACAATCGCAATTAGGCGTGTTCATGCAATGCATACAGAACCCCCAATCCACTCAATACAACCTGCCGAATGAGTGTACCATACCATCTACCGTAGATATAGAACGACTCATCAGGGCATGGGAGACTGTCATTGCAGCGCGTCCTATTTTCCGCACCCGCTTCATGATTGACCCGAACGGTGAAATCAGGCAGTGGAGCGACGACGCGATGGAGATTCCCATCGTCCGCCGCAAGAGCACATACGCTGATGTACAAGAATACGTCAAAAACGGCTTCGTCCGCCCCTTCAACCTGCTAAGCGGCGAGCCCTTGTTCCGCGTGGAATTCATTCAGACAGAGAAAGGATGGGTTGAGCTGTCGGATGGACATCACTGCATCATGGACGGAATGTCATTCACGCCAGTCCTGTTCCAGATAGACCTCAACAAAGCCTATATGGGCGAGGAGCTGACACCGCAGCCTTATGGACTTTTTGAGGCTGCAGAGGACGAGGTGGCGACCTTCGGAACACCCGTTTATGAAAAGGCAAAAGCCTACTATGCCGAAAAATTTGCCGGCATGGACTTTGCCACACTCAGCAAGAGCACGCCCGGTACCATGGGAAAGATGGTGCGACGCTCGGCTTTTGTTAACCAGCCTGAGTGCGACGCTTGGTGTAAGGAGCACGGCATAGCTGTGAACCTGCTGTTTCAGGCTGCCTTCAGCTATGTGTTGACTGTGCTGCTGCGACAGGATAAGGTTGCCTACTATACCGTCAACCATGGTCGAATGGACAAACGTCTGCGCGAGGCTTATGGTATGTTCGTTAAGTCGGTGCCTATTTTGTCTGATGCCAGCGATGCGAAAAACAAAACCGTCAAGGATTTCATCATGAGTTTCAGGACGGAATTGATGAGTACCATTCGTTATGGCTGCTACCCCTTCAACCATTTCTGCAATGACTTGAAAATGACATCTGGTGTCTCGTTCAATTTCCAGGCTCTTGTCGATATGGAGGAAGCCATGATTCTCGGCGATCAGCGCATATATGGCTCACAGCCCGTGCGTGCTGAGATTGACGACGATATGACCGTGTTTATCTTCTATAAGGAAGGTCAATACGAAATACGTGCTGAATCGAGTAGCGCTATGAATGATGAGGCAACTTTGCAAATGATGGCCGATGCCGTTCATCAAGCCCTCTTCTCGATGGAAGATCATTTTGACGGAATGCTTAGTGAGGTGAGCATTGTCAGCGACGAGCAACAAAAAGAGCTCGCGAAATTGTCAGTTGGCAAATCTGTGAAGGTTGACAATAGCCAAACTTTCCCTTCACTGTTTATGGCGCAGGCCGTCAAGACTCCTACTGCACTTGCTGTCGTCGATGAAGCTGGCAGTTATAGCTATGCCCAGCTCGACAGCCTCTCTAATGCTTTGGCTGCCGAGTTGAGAAAATTCGGCGTAGGGGCTGTCGAGGCATCTTCACCCTTCGTGAGTATCATGCTGGGCTACGAAAAAGCATTCCTCGTGGCAGCCATCGGTATTGAGAAAGCTGGTGGTGCCTATGTGCCTTTGGATTATGACTATCCCAACGAGCGTCTGCTCTATATGCTGAAGGACTCGGAAAGTCAGGTGCTTATCACCTCGCATGCCATCTTTATGGAAAAGAATGCAGAGGGAGCATTCGATGCCAAAAACATCCTGTTTATTGATGACTTCCTACATGGTTCTATCGCCGACACGTCGTCCATCAACTTTGCCACCCCTGACGGCATCGCCTATATGATATACACCTCTGGATCAACAGGTAAGCCCAAGGGGGTGATGATTCCCCATCGTGCCAAGGCAAACTTTGTGCAGTTCATCGCCCGCGAATGGGGCCATACGGAAAAGAGCCACATCTGCTGCCATTCGAGTTTCTCGTTCGATGCTTCCATTGAAGACCTATTCCCAGTGCTCACCGTTGGCGGTACGTTGTATACCGTTCCCAAAGAAGCCCGTAAGGATATGGAACTGCTGCACGACTTCATTCTGAAGAACGGTATTACAGGCGGATGTTATACCACGCAGTTGGGACAGATGCTACTTCAGATGTATCCCGACTTACCTGTCGACTATCTGGTAGTTGGTGGTGAGAAGATGACGGCTAATCCCGATTGCCGCTGTCGCCTGATTAACACCTACGGTCCGACGGAGTTCACCGTCGATGCCACCTTCTTTGAACTTGAGAAGGGGAAAGAATACAAAAATATTCCCATCGGTCGACCACTGGACAACATGGCAGCCTACGTTGTCGATGCTACCGGGCACCTATTACCCCAAGGCGTAGCCGGTGAATTATGTATGGCTGGCTCACAGATGGCCGCCGGTTACTGGAAGCGCGAGGATCTGACAATAGATAAGTTCTCAGAGATTACTATCGCTGGCCAAAATGTTAAGGTTTACCATACGGGCGACCTGGTTCGTTACAACGAAGATGGATTCATAGAATATCTGGGCCGTATAGACAGCCAAGTGAAGCTTCGTGGATTCCGTATTGAACTGGGAGAGATAGAAACGCTGATTGCCGGCTATGATGGCGTTCAGATGGTTAGTGTACAGGTCAAGGATGTTGGTGGTGTACAGCACCTCGTAGCTTATTATTCTGCTCAAACGGAAATAGATAAGTCCGCCCTTGAAAGCTACCTTTCCGAGAGCCTGACGGATTATATGGTGCCAGATGTTTATATGCAACTGGACGAAATGCCCTTAACTCCTAACGGCAAGGTAAATACAAAGGTGTTGCCTGAGCCGGAGATCAGCCAAGTGGAATATGTAGAACCAGAGGGTGAGAAAGAGCAGGCTGTTGCTGCAGCCATCTCTCAGGTGCTGAACATCGACCGTAGCGTGGGTGCGATGGATAATTTCTTCTCACTTGGCGGCGATTCCATCAAGTCTATCCGTTTGGTGAGCTTACTTCGCCAGAAAGGTCTTTTACTGACCGTTGCCAACGTCATGAAGGGCAATACGGTCAGAGGCATAGCCGCTTTAGCCGAGATGGGAGAAACGATAGACATATCGCAAGAGGCAGTGGAAGGAGAAGTCCTGCCAGGAGCCATCATGCGCTACTTCTTCAATCTGAACCTACCTCATGCTGAGCACTATAACCAGAGTGTTGCCTTTGAGAGTGAAAAGGGAAAGGTGAAAAAGGAACTATTGCTTGCCGCGTTGGATGCGGTAGTCTCCCATCACGATATGCTCCGCATGAGATCAGAAGGTTCGTGCGTATATATTAACAGAATAGGTGGAAAAATGTATGACTTTATCGAAGAAGACGTACAGGCCATTGTTGATATTGAAGCAAGGGCTAATGCGATACAAGGCACAATTAACCTGAAAGAGGGGCCTGTACTGAAGGTTGTCCTTTTCCATACCCCAGAGAAGGATATCGTTGTCATGGTTTGCCATCACCTTGCCGTCGACGGCGTATCATGGCGAATCATTGCCGAAGACCTTAATCAGGCCTATCAGATGGCTGCCGAAAATAAGTCGATTACTTTGCCAAAGAAGACTCATTCGTACAAGTATTACTCTGAGGCGATAGCACGCTACCGCGACAGCTACACCTTGAGCAAGGAAAAAGCCTACTGGGAGATTGTCCAAAAAAAGATGGAGAAGTTGCCACAAGGAGGCAATAATGGCACACCTGGGCAGATGCAGAAACTGCATACTGCATATACGAACGATGCTGTGCACCGTATGCTTACTGATGCTAACAATGCTTATGGCACCAATGAAAACGATTTGCTTGTCACAGCTCTTGTCCGTAGCTACCGACGACTGACAGGTCGGGACAGCGTAAGTATTATGATGGAGGGGCATGGCCGTGAACCTATTCATGAAACGCTTGTCACTGACCGTACGGTAGGTTGGTTTACGTCAATGTATCCGCTTGTCGTAGAGCATCTGAATGGTGACATCCGTCATGATGTGCGGACTGTGAAAGAAACCTTCCGCAACGTGCCGAATAAAGGACTAGGCTACGGCATTCTGCAGTATATCCCCTCTTTAGATGGCGACACTCCACTGCGCACGGATTTGATAGAATACTTCGGACTGAATTACCTTGGTGAATTGACCGAAGGAAGTACGGGTGCTGTATTGAATATTAATACACAGATTCCTACTGGACAGATGTTCAATCCGGAAGGTGTTATCGGACCTTCTTTCATGATAGATTGTTCCGTAACCGGTTCTACGCTGAATATCTGGGGCGAATATGATAGTAAAGTTTGGACAACAGAGCAAGCCAACGAGTTGTTAAAGACCTTCTGCGATGAACTAGAAGCTATCGTAGCTCATACCACGGCTGTCACTGTTGCTGAAACAACGGCTTCAGACCTTGGTGCAACAGGTTGGACCGACGAACAGTATGAGAAACTAGTTGCGTCGTATGCCTCACGTGGTGAACGCATGGAGCGTATCTACCCGCTGTCACCCATGCAGGAAGGCATGTTGCTGGAGTATATGATGAACCCCAAGACCACCTCATACGTACTTCTCGATCGATTTGCGATGAACGTTCTGCCGACAGAAGAACAGATGCGCTATGTGCTTGATGGTCTGGCTGCCAAGCATGAGGTATTCCGAACGTCAGTGATATACGACGGAGTCGCTAATCCTTGCCAGGCCATTACTAATCGCAAGCTCGGTCTGAAGTTCGTTGATATATCTGCCGAGAAAGACATCATGGCCGCTTCGAAGCGCGTACACGAAGAAGAACTACATGCTGGTTTCAATCTGCAGACAGATCCTCTGTTTCGTGTCGTTGTGATGAAGACCTCTACTGATAGTTGCCACATCCTGCTTTGCACACACCATATCATTGTCGACGGCTGGTGCTTAGCCATCTATTTGGCTGACTTCTTCAGCTTACTTGACGAGGCTGTGAAAGGAGAAATACATGAACTGCCTAAACAGGAAGACAAGGGCCGTTACGAAGAAGCTATTCGAAACATGCTTGCTCTCGATAAGAAGACATCCATGAGCTATTGGAAGAATCTCGTGGGTGACTATTGCGAGAAGGCCGTTATCCCTTACTCTACGGATGGTATGACGACCCTCAATCCTGGTGAGGTACAGACAGTCAATATGTCTGTCGAACTAATGGAGAAATTGAAGGCTGCGGCTGGGGCCTGTGGTGTAACACTGAATACTATTGTCGAACTGGTGTGGGGACTGGTGCTTCAGACCTATAACCGCACCAACGATGTTGTCTTCGGGAAAGTCGTTTCAGGGCGCAATCATGGTGACGTTGCCGATCTTGTTGGTCTATTTATCAACACCGTCCCTGTGCGTGTCCGGACTTCCGATGCGACGACTGTGGCTGAGGCTCTTCGCTCGTTGCAGCAACAGGCCTCAGAGACTAGTCAGCACGACTATTGTCCCCTCTCGGAAATACAGCAGCTATCAGAACTCGGTAATAATCTCTACCAGTCGCGTATTACCTTCGAAAACTACGAAGGCTCCGACTCTCTATGGAGTATGGCTAAGCGTGCAGGTGTGACGGTGCTTCAGTATGAAGAAGTGAACTTTACCGACATTCATGTCACAGTTGGCAATGGTGCCGATGGCGAAGTACAATTCAGTTTTACCTACGATGGTCGGCTGTATTCACACGACACCATCAGTCATGTGAAGAATCTTTTCCATCATTTGCTTGAGGTAATTGCAGCCGATGCCAACCAAAAAATCTGCGAACTTTCTTTGTTGTCCGATTCCGAGAAATCGCTATTGGAAGGAATGCATACTTCTGCTTTGGCCGATGTCCCGCTGAAACTTCACCATCAGGCGATAGAGCAGAACGCAATAGAGATACCCGACACCGTGGCACTGATAGCCAAAGACTGTACACTAACTTTCAAACAATTTAACGAGGAGGCTAACCGAATAGCCCACGCCCTTATAAAGCATGGAATAAAGCGTGGTGACCGTGTCGTATTATTGTTACCAAGGACTTCGGCAGTCATAGTGTCCATGTTTGGTGTTAGCAAGACAGGTGCTGCTTATATCCCGTGCGACCCTGCCTATCCTGCAGACCGTATTAATCTGATTATGACAGACTCTGAAGCACAGTATGTAGTCACCACTAAGGAGCATCTTGCCGAATATGACGCCGACAAAGTCATCGACATTGACGATATATACCGCAATGAGGCATACAGCATAGACAATCCACAAGTAGATGTGTCGCCTGACGACCTCGCATACCTTATTTATACATCAGGTTCTACAGGACGGCCCAAGGGTGTCATGCTTCGACATATCGGTATTACTAATTACCTCTACAATCATCCGGCCAACATTCATATTGCTGGTCTCAAGCGTCTTGGCGTGAAGACCTACGTATCGATAACGACCCTCTCGTTCGATATGTCGCTCAAGGAGTTTGCCGGATCGCTGTATAATGGCATCACCACCGTATTGGCAGATGAGCAGGAAGTTATGGATCCCATGCTCCTTTCCGACCTGATGAAGAAGACTGGTGCTGAGGCCATCAACGGCACCTGCTCACGTATCCAAAGTTACCTTGAACTTCCAGAGTTCTGCGAAGCCGTACGCAACTGTAAGATGGTATGGTCTGGTGGTGAGATGTATCCACTGTCGTTGTTGAAAAAGCTGCAGTCGCTCGGTGTCGAAATCATCAACACCTATGGTCCTACCGAGATTACCGTATCGTCAAACATCGCTAACCTTACACACGCCCAGCGTGTCAACGTAGGACGTCCGCTGCTGAACTACATAGAATATATCGTCGACCCATTCGGACGGGAGGTTCCTGTAGGTGTGCCGGGTGAACTGCTCATCGGAGGTCCCGGTGTTGCTCGTGGCTACAACAACCTACCAGAGATGACCGCTGAGCGCTTCGTCGAATATCAAGGTGTCAGGGTTTACCGTTCTGGCGACGTTGCCCGTTGGTTGCCTGACGGCAGTGTTGAGATTCTGGGTCGTAACGACAACCAAGTTAAACTGCGAGGTTTCCGCGTGGAACTGGGCGAGATAGAAGGTGTAGCCGTGAAGTTCAAAGGTATCCGTCAGGCTGTTGCCGACATCAAGGAGGTGGGAGCCATGCAGCATCTCTGTTTGTACTACACTGCTGATGCTGAGATTGACGAGAAGGCCCTAATGTCATTCCTTGCAGAGTCGCTGACGGAATATATGGTGCCGACAGCTTACGTCCGCATCGACGAAATTCCGTTGACACCTAATGGTAAGACCAACCGAAAGGCACTCCCAGCACCAAAAATCCGATTAGAGGAAATCGTACTGCCTGAGACGGAAACAGAACAGCAGTTGTGGAATGAGGTTTCTGAAACACTGATGGTCAAGGAATTCGGTATCACGACTCCACTCTCTCACATCGGAATGACTTCACTCGTAGCCATGCGACTAGCCATGTCTATCCAAAAGAAGTATGGTGTTCAAGTGCCCGTGGCAGAACTGATTCAGGAACCCACTGTCAAGGCTATCGCCGCAAAGATTGACGATAAGAAACGGCAGGAAGAAGCGGCTATGAGTTTGTTTACGAAACGAAAGAATGAACCTTCTGGAGAAAAGAAGGCTGACCCATTTGAAACTAAGAAGGCTGATCCTTTCGCAACAAAAAAAACCGACCCATTTGCAATAAACAAAAAGAAGAACCCATTTGAATGATACAACATTAATTATATGACAAAGACAGAACAGAACATCGCGAATCTATACGAGACGCTGATATCAGACGGTTATTTCCGTGACGACAATGGTGAAATCAATTTGTCGGTAGAGCAATTTGGTGCCAATTTGCGTAATGCCAAGATTGCCAAAGCTTTCTATGGCAACCTCTTGAATGACGGCTATTTCCGTGATGGCGAAGAAATACTGCTCTCAGAGGAAGACTTCATGAAGCGGGTAGGTGCCATGAAAGAGAAACGAGCATATTATCCACTATCTTCCAATCAGATGGGACTCTATTTCGATTGGGAAATGAACCCTGAGACCACTCAATACAATATACCCAAACTGAAGAAATATGCAAAGGACAAGATAGATGGATCAAGACTTTGTCGTGCCGTGCAGTCGGCCTTCAGTGCCCATCCGTTACTTGCTACCACGTTTGGCGTTCAAGACGATGAGGTGGTGCAGTTCCCGCATGAGGGAACCCAGTTAGAGGTTCCTTATCTGGTGCTTGACAGCGAACCTGATGTTGCCTACTTCCAATCCAAAGTTCGTCCGTTCAATCTGAAAGAAGACTGTCTTTGCCGTGCTGAGGTCATAGAGACTCCTCAGTATATCTATCTGTTTACCGATATACACCACATTGTCAATGATGGCGTGTCGGAACTTCTTTTTAACGCAGCCGTCGATAAAGCCTATATGGGCGGAGAGCCAGAACCGGAGATTCTAGATTTCTATGATTTTGCGGTATCGGAAGAAGAACAACGTAACAGTGCCTCCTATCAGGAAGCAGAACAGTACTATGACCGTTTGTTAGGTGGTATTGAGCCTGTTGTCTATCCGCATTCTTCGAAACGGGATGACAATAGTACGTTAAATGTTGAGTTGCGCCAGACCATTGACGGCGCCGCTATTGATGCTTTCTGCGAGAAGACTGGTGTGACGGAAAATGCTTACTATATGGCAGCTTTCTTTCAGGTCTTGCATCGTGTGACACGCGAGGAGAGTGTCATGATAACTACCATCAATAACGGTCGTAGCCGCGCAGAACTGATGAACACGATGGGTATGTTTATCAAGACACTGCCTATTGTCAGCACTCTGCCAGAAAAGAATGCCGGTAATATATCCGTAGTAGAGTATGCCACACAGTTCCAGCAGCAATACCTCAATGCTATCCAGCGGGACTTTTATCCGTTCTCCGACATTGTCAAACGTCATGGCGTTCATCCCGACATGATGTATGTGTTTCAGGATGTTGCAGGAGCCAGCGAACTACACACTGCTGACGAATCACCAACGGCTGATTACACATTGATTGACCTGACCCTCGATACGGCAAAGGTTCCACTGAAATTAAGTGTAATAACGCATCCTGAGGGTCGCAAGACTTTCGAAATCAATTACGATGCTGTGCTCTATAACGAGGCAGACATGCAACAACTTCTTGACATGATGATAGCAACATCATTGTCGCTTTGTAAGGCCCAAACGTTATCGGACATATCTATCCTTCCTGTCGAACAGTGCGAACAGATCACCTCGTTTCGCCAGACGGCACAGGCTGATGTTCCATTAAAGCTCCACCACCAGCCCATAGAGAAAAATGCCATAGAGATACCTGACACCGTAGCTCTAATCGCAAAGGACTGTACGCTGACCTTCAAACAGTTTAATGAAGAGGCTAACCGTATAGCCCATGCCCTTATTGAGCGTGGGGTGAAGCGTGGTGACCGTGTCGTGTTACTGTTGCCTCGAACGTCGGCTATCATTGTGTCCATGTTCGGTGTCAGCAAGGCAGGTGCGGCATATATCCCCTGTGACCCCGCCTATCCTGCAGACCGCATAAATCTCATCATGACAGACTCTGAGGCGCAGTATATCATCACTACAAAGGAACATTTAGCAAGTTACGACTCCAACAAAGTCATCGACATCGATGATATCTACAAAAATGAGAGATATAGCACGGAGAACCCATGTGTGGAGGTGTCGCCTGACGATCTGGCATACCTTATATACACGTCTGGCTCCACAGGCAAACCCAAGGGCGTGATGTTGCGACATGTGGGTATCACCAACTATCTCTACAACCATCCAGCCAACGTACACATCTCTGGTCTTAAGCGTCTTGGAGTGAAGACCTACGTATCGATAACAACTCTTTCGTTCGACATGTCATTGAAAGAGTTTGCCGGTTCGTTATATAATGGCATCACCACCGTGCTGGCCGATGAGCAAGAAGTCATAGATCCTGTCCTGCTCGCCCGTCTGATGCTGAAGACTGGTGCTGAGGCCATTAACGGCACTTGCTCACGCATTCAGAGTTATCTTGAACTACCAGAGTTCTGCGAGGCCGTGCGCCATTGCAAGATGGTTTGGTCTGGTGGTGAGATGTATCCCCTCTCACTATTGGAGAAACTGCAGTCGCTCGGTGTTGAAATCATCAACACCTATGGTCCGACTGAGATCACTGTATCATCGAATATTGCCAACCTCACACATGCCAGCCGTGTAACCGTGGGCCGCCCGCTGCTCAACTATATTGAATACATTGTCGATCCGTTCGATCAGGAGGTACCTGTTGGTGTGCCCGGCGAACTGCTCATCGGAGGTCCTGGCGTAGCTCTTGGATATAACAATTTGCCGGAGATGACGGCCGAGCGTTTTGTAGAATACAAGGGAAACCGTGTCTACCGTTCTGGTGACCTAGCCAGATGGACTCCCGATGGCGAAGTAGAGATACTCGGGCGTATCGACAATCAGGTAAAGATTAGCGGCTTCCGCGTAGAACTAGGTGAAATTGAAGCACAGGCAGAGGACATAGAAGGACTACAGAAGTCCATTGCTGTTGTCAAGAAGATTAGCGGTATGGATCATTTGATTCTTTACTATACTGTAGCCGAAGGTACTTCCATAGAGGATACAGATGTCGAGACAGCCCTCAAGAATACCTCACTGGCAGAATATATGATACCAGATATCTATATGCGGCTTGAGACAATACCTCTGACTCCTAACGGCAAGACCAATTACAAGGCATTGCCAGAGCCTGCACTGAAAGCCGAAGAAATTGTAATGCCTCGTAACGAGCAAGAACAGAAGATGTGGGACATCATCTCTGAACTGCTGGGCACTACAGCCTTTGGCGTAGAGACCAACCTCGTAACAGTTGGACTGAGTTCTATTGCAGCCATCCGCTTGTCGGCAATATTCTCCCGCAACGACATCAGACTTTCCACACGAGACATCATGCGCACTCCAGTTATAAGCGCACTGGTGAAGAAGGCTGGCAGTGCTGGTGAGCAGGAAGAACAGTCTCTCAAGCCACATGCTCTACGTGAATGGTATCCACTAAGCGAAACGCAGAAGGGTATGTATTTTGACTGTATTACTCATCCCGATGCCATTCTCTACAACATTCCAAGTGTTTCAACATTCGTTGATATTGACAGAGAACGCCTTATTAAAGCCGTGAAAGCGGTCTTTGAGGCTCATCCCTACCTGAACTGCCGTCTGAGAGAGCACGATGGTGAGATTATGCAATATCGCGATGACACCTTGGCTCCTATCATCAATGAGGTTACGCTCGACACGCGTCCTGATAATGCTTTCTTCCAAAGTCAGGTACGGCCATTTGATGTGATGAATGATGCCCTCTACCGCTTTACTCTTTACCACTATAAGAATGAGACATCTTTACTGACTGATATTCATCATCTTATTAGTGATGGTACCAGCAATCAGGTGCTTGCCTTTGATTTGAAGAAAGCATACGACGGTCAGCCCATAGAGAAAGAGCAGTACACAGCTTACGATCGCTCTATCGACGAGAACGAGCTATTCCACTCTGAGCGTGGCAAAGAGGCAGAAGCTTATTTCGATAGAATATTCGAGGATGTAACCCCGACAGTTTATCCTTACTCTGCTTCACCCGATGAAGGTAAGATCTATGACACCATACATACCGACATCGACTCAACAGCTATCAACAACTATTGTAAGCGCCATCTGCTGTTGCCCAGTTCTTTCTTCATGACTGTGCTTCATGCTGTTTTGCATCGACTTACCCGTGAAGAGAAGACGCTTATCCATTTCATCAGCAATGGCCGTTCCGAACTGAAGCTAGCCAATTTCTTCGGCGTATTCGTAAAAACGCTGCCTTCTGTGTGTGCAGACTTCAAACGCCCGATGTCAGAACTGGTGAGAAATGTCAATGAGCAAATGCGAAGTACGATTGACAACGACTTCTATCCTTTCTCAGAGATGGTCAGCCGCCATGATATCAGTGTCAATGTCATCTACAACTATTTCGTTGACTTGGAGACCGACATCGTGCTCGACAAACAAGCTGGTATCTATGGCGATCTGAACTGGGATACTGCTAAGAATCCCTTATCTGTCACAATGCTAACCAATGAAAAGGGCGACTATCAATGTTTCCTCGAGTATGATGCTACGCTCTACAACCATCGTGACATGGAAATATTTAGCAGGGCTTTCAAGTCCTTCGCAGAGAACTGCGTCAGCGAACATTATGTTGATGCCACCAACGTGCCGCTACTTTCGGCGTCAGAGGTTGATGCCATTATCCGACAGGCTCAGGGAAAGAGAATGGAATATCCCACTTCCGACACCTTTGTCAGCCTTTTCCTTCGTCAGGCAGCCTCTTCTCCGGCAGCTGTAGCAGTGTCTGACGGTACTAACAGTTATACTTACAAAGAACTTGACACACTGTCTGATGCATTGGCCAAGAGACTACTCGATACCGCAGGGCGGAACGATGGCCAGCGTCCTTTCATGAGTATCATGCTTGGCTATGAGAAGGATTTCCTTGTTGCAGCCCTTGCCATAGAACGTGCTGGATATGCATATGTACCCCTTGACTATGACTATCCTAACGATCGTCTGCTCTATATGCTCGAAGACAGCGAGAGCCAGGTACTTATTACCAGTCACGCCATTATGGACGAGAAGACCAGTAGCGGCGACAAGTTTGAGGTAAAGAATGTCATCTTCATCGATGACTTTCTAAATAATGTGGTTAGCGACCCTGTTGCTGACATCCCCTCTGTCAACCTCGCTACCCCAGACGGTCTGGCTTATATGATTTACACCTCTGGCTCTACGGGTAAGCCTAAGGGTGTCATGATTTCGCATCGTGCCAAGACCAACTTCATCACTTTCATAGCCAAGGAGTGGAGGCATACCAGCCATAGTCGTATATGCTGTCACTCCAGTTTCTCGTTTGATGCCAGCATTGAGGACCTTTACCCTGTACTCACAGTGGGTGGTACACTCTATATTGTTCCTCAAGAGGCGCGTAAGGACATGGACCTACTCCATAGCTTCATTGTTAACAATGGTATTACAGGCGGTTGTTATACGACACAGCTCGGCCAAATGTTGCTGCAGCAGTATCCTGACCTTCCGATAGACTATCTTGTTGTCGGTGGTGAGAAAATGACAGTTGCGCCACAGTGTAAGTGCCGTCTCATCAACACATACGGACCTACTGAATTTACAGTTGACTCAACCTTCTTTGAAGTGGAGAAGGGACGTGAATATAAGAATATCCCTATCGGCCGTGCGCTTTATAATCTCTCTGCATACGTGGTGGACAGTTACGGTCATCTTATGCCGCAGGGCGTTCCCGGCGAACTGTGTATGGCAGGACCCCAGATGGCAGATGGCTATTGGCATAGAGATAATCTGACGCGCGAGAAATTCACCAATGTAGATTTTACTTCTGGCAAAGTCTATCACACAGGTGACCTTGTCCGTTACAATGAGGATGGCAACATTGAATATCTCGGGCGTATCGATAATCAGGTCAAGTTACGTGGATTCCGTATTGAATTGGGTGAGATAGAAACGCTTATCAGCAAGTATAACGGTGTGACCATGGTAAGTGTACAAGTTAAAGAAGTTGGTGGCGTCCAGCATCTTGTGGCCTACTATTCTGCTAACACGGAAATAGACAAGGCAGCTCTTGAGGCCTCTTTGGCTGAGAGCCTAACGGATTACATGGTGCCCGATGTTTATATGCAACTTGACGCCATGCCATTGACTCCTAATGGCAAGGTAAACACGAAGGCCTTGCCTGAGCCTGAGATAGCTCAGACGGAATATGTAGAACCGGAAGGAGAGAAAGAGCCTATCGTTGCTGAGTGCATCTCTCAGGTGCTGAGCATTGGAGGCAAAGTGGGAGCTTTAGACAATTTCTTCTCTCTCGGTGGCGACTCCATCAAGTCTATTCGCTTGGTGAGCATGCTAAGACAAAAAGGTCTCTCACTGACCGTTGCTGACGTAATGAAGGGCAAGACAATCAGGGCTATTGCCGCTATGGCTGAGAGTAATGTGGAAGATATATCCCAGGAAATAATAACAGGTGAAATCCTGCCAGGTGCCATCCAGCACTATTACCTCAGTCTTAACCAACCTCATCCTGAACATTATAACCAGAGTGTGGCTGTAGAATCAGAAACATTTCTCAATATAGAGGTGTTGCGTAAGAGTCTGGATGCTATTACCATACACCATGACATGCTTCGCATGAGAACAGAGAATGGAAAGTTGTACATCAACGAGACTGATCAAAAACTATATGATTTCTCTGAACTTACTGTAAGCAGCAAAGACGATATCACACCTCATGCGAGCACACTTCATGCTTCTATAGACCTTCAGCACGGTCCAGTATTGAAGGTGGGCGTATATCATCTTCCTACAAGCGATGTACTTGTACTCATCTGTCATCATATGGCAGTTGACGGTGTGTCATGGCGCATTATCACTGAGGATTTAATTACAGCTTACAACCAATTGATAGCTGGCAAGGAAATCTCTCTGCCCAAGAAGACCCATTCGTTCAAGTACTATACAGAAGCTATTCACCGCTATCGTGACAGCTACAAACTTAGTTTAGAGAAGACTTATTGGGAGAATGTACAGAGAAAGATGCTTCAACTGCCTCAAGGAGGTAGCAGTACAGACCATATCCGTAACTTCAATCTGCAGTACAGACATGCTTGTCTGACGCATCTTCTTACCGATGCTCACAAAGCATACAACACGACGGAAAATGATCTCCTAATAACAGCTTTCCTTAATAGCTACCGTCAGGCAACAGGCAATGACAGTGCAAGTCTGATGATGGAGGGTCATGGACGTGAACCCATTCACGAACAGTTAATAACAGACCGTACTGTGGGTTGGTTTACCTCAATGTATCCTGTTGTAGTTGAGGGCATCAACGGTGACATACGTCACGACATCCGTTTGGTGAAAGAAACGTTCCGTGCAGTACCAAACAAGGGACTTGGCTATGGAATTTTACAGTATATCCCGTCTGCTGAAGGTGATACCAACCTACGCACTGACCTGACAGAATGTCTGGGATTCAACTATCTGGGTGACGTGAAGAGCGATGATGCAATGAATGGGTTCAGCATTGCCGGCGATGTCAATACTGGTTTATCTGCCAATAAAGAAGGACTGACAAGCGTGACCTACATGATCAACTGTACCATGATTGAAGGCGTATTCGATATTAATGTTGAATATGACACAACTATCTATACAGAAGCGCAGGCCCATACCATCGCTGAGGGTTTCTGCAAGCAACTTGAGGCCATCGTCGATCACACCCTCTCAGTTGCCAGTCCTGAGCCAACAGCCTCTGACCTGGGTGCCCAGGGGTGGACTGACAGCCAGTTTGAATCACTGAAGTCCGAATATGCTGAGCGTGGTGAAACAATACAGCGTGTATATCCGCTTACCCCCATGCAAGAAGGTATCCTACTTGAGTATATGTCAGATCCAAAGACCTCAGCTTACGTACTTGTCAATCGCTACGAGACGAATATCCTGCCGACAGCCGAACAAGTGCGCTATGCCCTTGACGTTATCGCTGCCAAACATGAGGTGTTCCGTACATCTATTATCTATCGCGGAGTTGACACCCCTTGTCAGGCAATTATAGACCGTAAACTGGGACTGCGATATATTGACATCTCCGGCGAAAGTGACATCTATGCAGCCTCAAAGCGCATACACAAAGAAGAACTTGCTGCCACCTTCGACCTTCAGTCATCGCCTCTTTACAGAGTTGTTGTGCTGAAGACATCTGAGACCTCATGTCACATCTTGCTCGTTACCCACCATATTATCATTGATGGTTGGTGCCAGCCAATTTATTTCCAGGATTTCTTGGCGGCTCTTCAGCAGGCAATGACCGGAAACACCGAACCAATCGTTTCTGGTATCGCTGGAAGATATGAAGAGGCTGTTCGTGACATGCTCAGCTTTGACAAGAAGAGTGCCTTTGCATACTGGAGAGAGTTGTTGGCTGACTATACAGAGAAAGCTATTATTCCCTATTCCTATAAGCCGGTTCCAGAATCCCCACGCAAGGCACAGATGCTGGGACTTAACATCGAACCTACTGTGATGGGGCAACTACAAGAACTCTGTAGTAAACACGAAGTGACCATGAACACCATCATGGAATATGTATGGGGTATGGTTCTTCAAGTTTTCAACAACCATTCTGATGCCATATTCGGAAAGGTTGTCTCTGGTCGTAATCATGGTGACGTGGCCGACCTAGTCGGACTTTTCATCAACACAATACCTGTACGTGTAAAGACCGATGAGACCATGACAGTGATCGAAGTGTTACATTCTCTTCAAAGACAAGCAGCTGACAGTGCAGTGCACGACTACTGTTCACTGGCCGAGATACAGCAACAGTCATCACTTCGAAACAATCTTTTGCAAAGTACTCTCATCTTCGAGAACTACGCCGGTAAGGAGGATCTGAATGATTTAGGTGAAAAACTGCATATCAAGTCTTTACAGACGGAAGAGGAGATCTTTAACGAGCTGCGTGTTGTGGTTGTCCTTGATGACAAGGCAGGTACGATGAGCATCCACATGATGTATGATGGCAATCTGTATGCGGAGAGTCGTATGCAGACAGTTGTTTCCACCCTGCAGTATATCCTGACGAACCTGCCTGAGAATATCAATACGAAGGTGTCGGAGTGTCAGCTGATGTCTGACTCAGACAAGGCTGCAGTCATTAAACTCTCAAAGGGTAAGGACATGCCTTTCGACTACTCAAAGACATATCTCGACCACTTTGTGGCTAAGGCTCATGAGGTGCCTGAGAATCTGGCTGTGGATGATGACACTCGTCAACTGACATATGCCGAGCTTGACCACCAGTCCGACCTCGTAGCCCACAAGCTTGTTGACATGGGTGTACGTAAGCAGAACTTCATTGGTGTCATGATTGAGCGAAGTGTCGATTTCCCTGTCTGCGTGTTCGGTATTCATAAAGCAGGGGCTGCTTACCTGCCACTCGATCTGGAATATCCGAACGAGCGCCTCTCCTACATGCTTTCCGACAGCGAGGCACCCCTCGTCATCACAACACACCAAGTATTGCAGGAGAAATTGCAGATGGGTGGATTTGAACGGTTGCAGACCCTGCTCGACCAAGGAAAGGTGCTCTTTGTTGATGATATCGACTGGCATGAGGCATGCGAGCCCATTAATCTCTGCACGCCAGACTGTTATACCTATATCATCTACACCTCAGGATCTACAGGTAAGCCTAAGGGGGTTGTACTACATCATCTTGGACTGATGAGCTATATCCTCTCAACCACAGAGGAGAATGGTCTGACAGCAGCCGATCGTATCAGTAGTCACCGTTCGTTCAGCTTTGACAGCCATATTGAGGATCTCTATGCTATATTGCTGCTGGGTGGTAGTTTGCACATTATGCCATCGGCTATCCGCAAAGATCTGCCGTCTGTTTACGATTTCGTAGTGCGTCATCGTATTACGGGTGGTGGATACACAACATCAATAGCAGCTCTGCTTGCCAACAATTTCGATATGCCCGTACGCTATATCAGTGCCATTGGTGAGAAACTGGCAGGAGTGGTATCAGGTGATGCACAGATTCTGAACTATTACGGACCTACAGAGTGTACTGACCACATCAGTATGTTCCCGATGCAGAAGGGTGTAGAGTATTCCGATATCCCCATCGGTCACGTGGTAGCCAACAGTTGGTGTTTTATTGTGGACAGATACGGACGCCTGGTACCTCATGGTGCTGTAGGAGAACTTTGCATAGCTGGCATTCAAGTGGGAATAGGCTACTGGCATCTGCCAGAGCAGACGGCCAAGGTATTTGGTGACTGTCCATTTGTAGAGCAGAACATCAACGGTACAAAGGTACGCATGTATCATACGGGTGACCTGGCACGCTACGACGATGATTGTCAGTTGGTATGTCTGGGTCGTATGGACGGTCAGGTAAAAGTGCGTGGCTATCGTGTGGAACTGGGTGAGATTGAGAGTGTAACTATGGCAACAGACGGACTGCACGAAGTGGCCGCTGCCGTGAAGGTGCTGAATGGCACAGCCATGATTGTACTCTACTACACAGTGACCAATGATGCGGTAACCGAAGCAGACATCACAAAGGTGGTGGAAGATTCTGCACTGGCCGACTATATGTATCCTTCCGTTTATATGAAACTTGACGAGATGCCTCGTCTGCCGAATGGTAAAATCAATCGAAAGGCACTTCCTGAACCTACCGTTAAGGAGGAGGAGTATATTGCTCCAGCAACTGAAACGGAGGAGAAACTGGCTACAGGTATTCAGGATATGCTCAGGATGGAGAAAATCAGCATGACGGCCAACTTGCTCTCGCTGGGTCTGACTTCACTGCATGCAATGCGTGTCTCAATGGCTGCTAGTCAGGGAATGAATGCGAAGGTGACGGTGGCTGACATCATGAGGACACCCACCATTCGACAGATTGCAGAACTGGTGGAGAAAGCCAAGAACAGTGCTTCAGGTAACAACGCGCTCTTTAAGAAGCGCGAAACTGATGGTAGCCATGACGCTTCTCCGAAGTCAGGTAATCCATTGACGGCAAAACAAAATCCATTAAAGAAAAATCCATTAAAAAAATAACATCATGACAGAATTACAGCAAAACAGAAGAACTCTCTATGATAACCTGTTGAATGACGGTTATTTCAAAGATGAAGATGGCAATATCAATTTCCCATATGAGGAATTCGATGAGAGTCTTGATGATAATGAGAATATAGTAACGTTGTATCGCAACCTGCTAGATGATGGGTATTTCCGCGATGAAGACGGCGAGATTAACTTTAGCGAGGCAGACTTTATGGCGATGCTCGGAAGGAAGCACGAATTACGTACCTACTATCCGTTGACTGGCAACCAGTTGGGCATTTATGCTGATTGGGAGATGAATCGCGATACGACACAATATAACATTCCGACACTTACCCGCTATACAGGTGTGGATGTAGAGCGCCTTGTTGAGGCTCTTCGTCGCGTGGTTGATGCCCATCCGTATCTGAAGATGCGACTGGCAGAGACACCTGACGGTGTGATGCAACAACGCAGGGATGATCCTGAGACAAAGATAGAGGTAAGAAAATTACAGGTAGAACCTGAAAAGGAGTATTTCCAAGCGTTGGTACAACCCTTCGATCTTTTCAACGACGATCTCTATCGAATCATTGTCGTTGAGACGCCTTCGGCAGTGTACTTCTGGAAGGACATGCATCATATTCTTTTTGATGGTGGATCGATGGGTATATTTAATGCCCAACTCCGCGAAGCCTACACAGGAGGCGACCTACAGCCCGAGAGTTACACCGCATACGACTTTGCACTGGAAGAGGAAGAGCGCCAGCAAGGTGATAAATATGCTGAGGCGGAAGCTTTTTTTGACAAGATGTTGGAAGGGCAGACAGCCACAGCTTATCCTTCGTCATTTGAACTAGAAGCATCGGCTACCCAAAGTGGTACCCTACATAAGAATCTAAACTTGGGTGTGAGTGAGTTCTGTCGCCTGCATGCCATTACACCTAACAGTTTCTTCATGGCTGCACTGTCGCTACTCTTGCACAAGGTGACACGCGAGGATGACATCATGTACACAACAGTGTCACACGGTCGTAACATGATGGAGATGATGGACATTATGGGTATGTTCGTCAAGACATTGCCTGTAACCAGCAGTATGGAGGGAAAGCAGGCACAGGAAGAACGCTTCTCTGAATTCGCAGGAAAGGTGCATCGCCAGTATGTTGACGTGGTAGAGCGCGACTTTTATCCGTTCACAACGATGGTGGAGCGCCATGGCGTACGCCCAGAAATACTCTTTGCATATCAAGATGGTTCGTATAGCTCGGATGAGAAGGCGACAGACAATGGCTTGAAAGCAGAGAGGATTCCGCTGACGCTTGACACCACCAAGACAAATATCACGATAGAGATAGAGGCACTAGGTAACGACAATTATGTGTTGGATGTTGAGTATGATACCAACAGATATGGAGTTGCAGATATACAACGACTGCTCAATGCATACGCCAGCATTATCAAGCAGGTGTGCAGACAGGATATGGCAGTTGGAGATATCGAGTTAGTTGGTATGCACGAAAAGGAGATGTTGAAGGCTCTTGGTTGTGGTGAGAGCTTAGACTACGACTTCACGAACACGATGGTGGACATACTCCAAAAACAGGCTGCATTAACTCCTGAAGCAACTGCAATTGTTTACAAAGACCACCAACTGACGTATGCTGAAGTGAATACCCTCACAGACCGTCTCGCCCATCATCTCAAGAAATTCGGCGTAGGCAGAGGACAAGCCGTTGGTGTTATGATTGAACGCTCTGAGCTAATGCTTGTCTTCCCGATGGCAATCATGAAAGCGGGTGGTGCATATATGCCACTTGACCCACATTTCCCTGAGGAGCGACTTACCTTCATGTGTGAAGATGCTGGCGTAAAGCTCATTCTCTCAGAGGGCAATCTGGTGAAGAATGTTATGCCGTCATTTACAGGAGAGATCATTCTTTCGAGCGAACTGCAACAACTACCTGAGTTGTCGAAGCCGTTTGTGGTAGAAACAAAGGCCGACGATGCCGCCGTTATTCTCTTTACCTCGGGATCTACGGGTAAGCCTAAGGGTGTGGTACTGGAGCATCACGGAGTGGTCAATTTTGCACATTGGTATGCCAAAGAGATGAAGATGGACCAGACAAGCAAGAGTGTGGGTTATGCTAATTTCGGCTTTGACGCCCACATGATTGACATTTATCCGACTCTCCTTGCTGGCGGCACAGTACATATCCTTCCAGAAGAGTTGCGTATGGACTTAGTGGCAATGAATGATTATATCGAGACCAATGGACTGACTACAGCGTTCTTCACCACGCAGATAGGATGTCAGATGGTCAGCCTGTTCGACAACCCTTGTCTGAAGTGTGTGTCCACAGGTGGTGAAAAGATGCCGCCAGTAAAGAAGCCTTCTTACGATTTCTATAATGTGTATGGCCCAACCGAGTGTTCACTCTTCTCTACCTACTACAAAATTGAGGTAGACTATTTCGATGCAGATAAGTCGGTGATTGGTAAACCACTGGATAATTACAATCTTTATGTAGTCGATAAGAACCTGCACCTTGTCCCTCGTGGTGTGCCAGGCGAACTGGTAATTGCAGGCATCGGCGTAGCTCGGGAATACCTCAACCGTCCAGATGTTACGGCAGAGAAGTTTATTGAGATAGATGGAAAGAAAGCCTATCGGTCAGGCGACTTGGTACGCTGGACTGAGGATGGCAATATTCAATTCCTTGGCCGTATAGATAACCAGGTGAAACTGCGCGGTCTTCGTATTGAGCTTGGCGAAGTAGAAGCTGTAGTTGCCAAATACGACGGCATACGCCAGGTAGTGGTGGATGTAAAAGAGGTTAATGGGGTGCAGCACCTTTGCTGTTACTATGTGTCAGACACGATTATTGACGAGGATGCACTGAAAGCTTATTTGGGCGAAAACCTCACCGAGTTTATGATACCTACTCAGTACATGCAGTTAGAGGCACTGCCACTGACTCCTAATGGTAAGGTGAATCGCAAGGCTCTACCGATGCCTGTCATTGAGAATGACGTAGAGTATATTGAACCTTCGACCGAGACAGAGAAGGTTGTAGCACAGTATTTTGCAAACGTGCTTAACTTGTCAACTCCTGTTAGTGCACTGGACAACTTCTTCTCGCTCGGTGGTGACTCCATCAAGGCCATCCGACTGGTTAGTATGTTGCGCCAGGAAGGTATTGTCCTGAAGGTTGCCCAGATCATGAAACTCAAAACTGTGAAGGCTATTGCAGCAGAAGCAGGCGGAAGTGAAGAGGGATGCAAGATAGACCAGGACAACTGGAGCGGAAAGATACCAAACAGTGCTATTGTGCAGTATTTCTTCGACCTCAAAATGCCTGAGCCTGCATTCTTCAATCAAGATGCTATGCTACGCTGTGCAGACAGGGTGGATATGGATGCCCTCAGATGCAGTTTGAATGCCATTGTGAAGCACCATGATATATTACGTGCTCAAGTGAAAAAGGACGTACTGGACGTTAGACCATACGATAGCAAATCTGAGCTCTACGACCTCTATGAATATCAGATCGAAGACAACAGCGAGTTTGAAGATATCGGAACAACCTTGCAGGCGACGTTGGACATCAAGAAAGGCAATATGATGCGTGTGGCAGTGTTCCATACTACCGCATACGACTATTTGCTTATCATCATTCATCACTTGGTGGTGGATGGTATCTCATGGCGTATCCTTGTAGAAGACCTGAACACTGCTTATGTCGATGTGAAGGCAGGCAAGGAACCTAAACTGCCGCTGAAGACACACTCCTACAAGTACTATGCTGAGGCATTGGAGCGCTATAAGCATAGCTATACCCTTTCACAGGAAAAGAACTACTGGCAGAACATACGCTCACGCGTGGCTGAGATGGAGGGTTCACAGGTGGATGACTATTCACGCAAATTCAGCTATACGACCGTTCAGCTCGACAAGGATACAACATACGACCTGTTGCATAACAGCAACAAGGCTTATAACACGGAGATTAACGACCTACTGCTCACAGCCCTTGGAAGAGCATACAGCCGTATATCAAAGAAGGGAGAAGTATCCATTCAGCTGGAGGGCCATGGCAGAGAGCCGATCGATGAGCCTCTGGAGATTGATCGCACCATAGGATGGTTTACCTCTATCTTCCCTGTGGTTCTCACAGATTTGGGCAAGGACATCCGTATGGATATCCGCCATACAAAGGAAACGCTGCATGCCATTCCGAACAAGGGTGTTGGCTATGGCCAGCTTTTCGGTATGGACTGTCACAAAGCCCCAATGATCGGATTCAACTATCATGGTGAATTCGATGAAGGTGGTAACTCGGGCACATTGTTCTTCTCTATCGAAGATAACATCGCTCACGGTTCAGGTGTCTCTAAGAAGAATACTTTCATCACAAACATCTCTATCAACAGTTTTGTCAGTGGTGGTCAACTACAATATACTGCTGTATATAACACAGAGTTGTTCAGTGCTGAGGTCATGGAACACTTTAACGAGTTCTTCCTCGATGAACTTCGCAACATTGTAGCGCATACTGCTAAGGTTGAGGAACCCGAAGTAACGGCGTCAGACTTAGGAGAGACAGAATGGACTGACGAGGAATTCCAGAAGGTTTACAACTCCTATCTTAAGCAAGGTGTACATATCAAACGCATTTATCCGCTGACAGCTATGCAGGAAGCTATGTTACTGAAGCAGATAGCAGAACCAGACACAACGGCCTACAGAATCTTCTACCAGCTGAATGTAAATGCGGTACTTTCAGAAGAGCAGATCTCTCAGGCGGCACAGATACTGATGGCTAAGCACGAGGTGCTCAGTACTGCTTTCGTGTATAAGAACGTCAGCAATTACCGTCAGGTACTTACAGACCGTCCCATCCCTGTCATCATGGAAGATGCCACGGGTACTGACAATTTAGATGCATATCTCAAGAATATCCGCACCCGTGAGACAAGCCGTGGCTTTGATCTTCAGGACGATGCCCTGATACGCATCGTGTGTGTCAAGACAAGCGACAAGTCATGCAAGCTCATGCTCTTCTTCCACCATATCATCATCGATGGCTGGTGTCTGCACCTCGTATTCGCTGACTTGAAAGATGCACTCATAAATGGAGCCAAGATTGATATCGCGTCTATTCAAGACGAGAATGCCGGAGTTTATGAGGCCCATGTCCGTGAACTGGCTAAGCGCAATCGTACTGAGTCATTAGAGTATTGGAGGAATCTCCTCGAAGGCTATGAACAGAAGGCGGTTATCCCTACTCATGGGTTGCTGGCAGAAGAGCAGCGCAGCAAGAACAGCCATCTGTTCCTCAACATTGAGCCTGAGATAATGAAGGGCTTGACAGATGTTTGCGACAAGGCGGGTGTCACCATCAATTCGATTGTCGAACTTGTATGGGGTATCACGCTGGGTATCTATAACCGTACTCAGGATGCAGTTTTCGCGAAAGTAGTATCTGGACGTAACTCTACCAAGCTGAATCTCGACAATATAGTAGCTCTCTGCATCAACTCTGTGCCTGTACGTGTTATGTTCGACTATAATGACACGGTAGTAGAGGCATTGAAAAAGGTGCAGTCGCAGGCAGCAGAGACGAATGAGCATGACTACTGCCCACTCTCTGAGATTATCGCACAGACGCCACTTCAGTCAGAATTGTTCCAGTCTATCATCGCATTCGAAAACTATCCTTCCGAAGAGAAAAAGCCTGATGCACCTGATACACTTTCCATCAATGGCGAAGACAACTACGAAGAAGTGTTCTCCGATATCAGTTTCAGTGTAAGTACCGATGATGACAAGACCAAGATGCTCTTCAACATGAGCTACAATACAGCTTTGTATCGTGAACAGGATATCCTGCAGGTGCTTGATACCATCCATGAACTGATGAAGAACATTGCAAAGCATGGTGATGTTAAGCTCAGCAGTCTGGAGCTTGTACCAGACTCTGCTGTAGAAAAGCTGAAGGTGCTGGGCATGGGAGAGAAACTTGTCTATGATGAGCGTGACACGATGGTGGACATACTCCGCAAACAAGCTGAACTCACACCAGATGCTATTTGCACGGTATGTAATGGCAGACAATACACTTACCGCCAGATTGACGAGCTCTCAGACCGTCTGGCTACTCACCTCAAGTCGCTTGGAATCGGCAGGGGATCAGCAGTAGGACTCATGATTAACCGTTCTGAGCTTATATTGATCTATTCCATGGCGGTGATGAAGGCTGGAGGTGCCTATATGCCACTTGACAGCAAGTTCCCGGAAGACCGTCTGATGTACATGTGCAAGGATGCAGGCGTGAAGATTATCCTCACTTACCAAAATCTTGCCAATACTGTTCTTCCACATTTTAACGGAATTATATTCTCTGACAGCAAACTGCACGATCTGCCTGAAGTTAAGGATAGGATTACTGTAACAACAAAAGCCGATGATGCGGCTGTTATCCTCTACACCTCTGGTTCGACTGGTATGCCTAAGGGCTGTGTTCTGGAGCATCACGGCATCGTGAATTATGCGCATTGGTATAAGAAGGAATTGCAGATGACTGAGAAGGATGTCGTGGCCGGTTATGCCAACTTCGGTTTCGATGCCCACATGATCGACATCTACCCAACCCTGCTTTCGGGAGCCACGTTGCACATCTTGACAGAAGAAGTTCGTATGGACTTGGTGGCGCTCAACAACTATATCAATGATCATGGTATCACAGTGGCCTTCATCACGACACAGATAGGCTGTCAGATCGCTTCTATCTTCCCTGACAACCATCTCAGGGCAATGACAATCGGTGGTGAGAAGATGCCGCCTACGAAGAAGACGAAATACACCATCTTCAACGGTTACGGACCTACCGAGTGTTCACTTTACTCCACTTGCTATAAAGTAGAAGGCGACTACGATGGTGTAAAGTCTATCATTGGCCGCCCATTGGCTAACTACCAACTCTATATCGTGGATAAGAATCTGCACCTCGTGCCACGCGGTGTACCAGGCGAATTACTGATAGCTGGCATAGGTGTAGGTCGTGAATACCTCAACCAGCCTGAGCTGACTGCACAGAAATTTATCACTATTGAAGGGCAGAAAGCTTATCGCTCTGGAGACCTGGTGCGCTGGGACGACGATGATAACATAGAGTTCCTGGGTCGTATCGACAACCAGGTGAAGTTGCGCGGTTTGCGTATCGAACTGGGTGAGATAGAAAACCAGGCTCTCGCTATTGAAGGCATCAACCAGGTGGCTGCTGTCGTTAAGCACATTGGCGACCTCGACCATCTCCTGCTCTACTATACTGTCAATGCTGGCAGGGAAGTATCTGAGGATGATGTGCGCAACACGCTGGAAACCTCTACACTGCCACACTTTATGATTCCTGAGGTATGTATGAAGCTTGATGCCATGCCTTATAATGCCAACGGAAAGATCGACCGCAGGGCACTGCCTGAGCCTGTCATCAAACAGACGGAATATGTAGCGCCTCGCAGCGAAACCGAGAAGACTATCTGTGACGCTATGGCTGCCGTATTACATCTGGAGAAAGTTGGTATTGATGATGACTTCTTCAAACTTGGAGGTACATCCCTGGCTGCATTGAAACTTAAATTCCAGTCAGAACTCAAATGGCTTACAGTTCCTGCTATTGCAGAAGGAAAGACTGCTCGTCGCATGGTGCAGCATCTCATTGAAAACGAACAAAACAAGCTGCATGCAGCTCCTTCATCGGAAACAGAATTCAAACTACTGGAGGTTGCAAAGAAGATTATTGGCAATGAGAATATCAGTGTTGTACACGATCTTGTGACTATAGCCAATAACTTTACCTTCGTCAGTGATTTTGTAAAGGCCTGTCAGGAAATTGGCATCAACGTCACCGAAGAGGACGTCAAAGCTAAACGCAGCATTAGGGAACTCGTCACCGGCGAGCAGTCGCTTGCCTATTGGCATCATCCTTACGACGCATCAAAGCCCGTGCTGGTATCGGTTTGCGGTATGGTGCCACAGGAAAACCTTAGGTACAGGATGGACGAACTGTCAAAGACGTTCAATGTGTTGGTATTCTGGCCTACGTTTGACTTCTCTGAGTACGTATTCTCTGAAGATTCGCTCACTGAAATCGTAAAACTCTATCATGAACTCATTAGCGCCTATGTACCTAAAGGTGTACTCCCGTTTGGTTATATTGGTTACTGCCTCGGCGGTGTGATCTCCCTGATGATGGCAAAACTCATGCAAGAAGCTGAAGGGTACTATCCGGTGGTTTACATGCTTGACTCTTGGCCAGAGGTGACATACAAGGAGTCGTATGAGTACGACGAAGTTGATGAACTCGGCCTAAACTATGATGACCTGCCGGATTATCTTAAGAACCGTCTGCGTTTCGTGCGTGCTATCTCGAAGGGTACAGTCATCCCTCATTACGATGGATACACCGTACTTTTCTCAGCAACGATATGTGAAGGACATGATATTCCTGAAAACAAAGCGTTCTGGCAATCCTTGTGTCCAAAGCTCAAGATTTACGACTTGCCGGGCACTCACGATGACATTGTCTGCGGAGACATCCATTCCGACTTCGTGGTGAGAAAAGTGAATAAGGATTATAATAAAAAGAACAAATGATAAGCCTCAAGGGAATACACAAGACATATCCGGGGGCCCAGCCGCTCCATGTGCTCAAGGGAGTTGACCTTCACATTAGTGAGGGTGAACTCGTGAGCATCATGGGACCGTCGGGATCTGGCAAGTCAACGATGCTTAATATTATGGGCATTCTCGACAACTATGATGAGGGAGAATATTATTTGGCTGGCAACCTGATAAAAGACCTCACAGAGAAGCAGGAGTGTCGGTTGCGTAACGAATTGATAGGTTTCATCTTCCAGTCGTTCAACCTGATTAATTTCAAGAACGCTATGGAAAACGTTGCACTGCCGCTCTATTACAGAGGGGTGGGCAGAGAGGAGCGCAACAAGCTTGCCATGCAGTATCTCGAGAAGGTAGGACTGGCAGGCCACTGGGATCACCTGCCCATGCAGATGTCTGGTGGTCAGCGCCAGCGCGTGGCCATTGCCAGAGCACTGATCACGAAGCCTAAGATTCTGCTGGCCGACGAGCCAACAGGAGCTCTTGACTCGAAGACGACGCAAGAAGTGATGGATATGCTGAGAGCTGTGAACCGCGACAACGGCCAAACGGTCATCATCGTTACACACGAGCATGATATCGCAGAACAAACAGATCGACGCATATTCTTTAAGGATGGTATTATATTTAAAGACGAACGGGCATGACTGAACTGCTGAGTGAAATATTTGCTTCCATCAAGCACAACCGTATGCGTATATTCCTCACGGGATTCGCAGTGGGATGGGGCATATTCCTGCTGATTATCATGCTGGGCGCAGGTAATGGCATCATCAATGGCATTACCAACGGCTTTATTGGTACCAACAATAATATCATGACCATCACTCCTGGCAAGACGATGCTGCCGGCACAAGGCAAACAAAAGGATACAAGGATAGACTTCTATCTTTCCGACTGTGACAAACTGAAGAAGAACTTTTCCGACATTATCAGCAAAGTCACGCCACAAGTGGATACCACCGTGCGAATCAATTATGCCAACGACCATGTCAATGTGCCGATCTACGGTTTTCAGACAGACTATCTCATGTTTAAGAACCGCTATATCTCTGCTGGCCGCGACCTTGACCTAACCGACATCAGCGAGGAGCGGAAAGTCTGTGTGGTGAGTGCACCTCTGGCCAAACGCCTCTTTCGCGAGAAGCCTGCCGTGGGCAAGCGCATCAAGGTGTATGAGAACAGCTTCCTGATTGTGGGAGTAGCCACGTCCAATCGCAGAAATGATGAGGAGAAGTGCCTCTTTGCTCCGATATCCACAGTGCGGGCACTGTTCTGTCATGGCAACAAACTGTCAAATATCAGCATTGTCGCAGTAGGTCTTAACACCCCTGAGGCCAACGAGACCTTCATGAAGTCACTTCGTTCATTCTTTGCAGATACGAAAGGGTTCTCTCCAAAGGACGAGAAAGCGGTGAAGATAGCTGGAGATTTCGAGTATTTCCTTCAGATCCGTAATGTGTTGAGTGCCTTGCGTATTTTCATTTGGGTAATTGGCCTGGCCACGCTCTGTATTGGTGTGGTGGGCATCAGTAATATTATGCTGATCTCTGTAAAGGAACGTATCAAAGAACTGGGAGTACGCAAGGCTATGGGAGCCTCGTCGGGCGAAATCATCCGACTGGTGCTACTCGAGTCGGTAGTTATCACGGTCATCTTCGGATACATAGGAATGCTAATCGGTGTAGGACTGACCCAACTGCTCAAGATGCTTTCTGAGTCACTTCTTGGTGCAAATAACACCATTTTCTGCAATCCTACGGTCGATCTCTCTATTGTGCTCATTGCAAATGCTATTATGATAGTATGTGGGCTTGTGGCAGGCTATATACCTGCGAAGAAGGCAACAACAGTCAAACTTGTGGATGCGCTTGCAGGAATATCTTAAATACCCAATGATAGATGAAGTATAAATTTCAAATATTCGACAATGACCTGTGGCGTGAGATCCTCATCTCCGTCAGCCAGCAGAAAATGCGTAGTCTGATGACTATGTTTGGAGTGTTCTGGGGTATCTTCATGCTCATACTCCTCGTTGGTTGCGGTTTTGGTTTTGGCAATGGTATTATCGGACAACTGACAAGTCTCGAATCGAACACAGTGTTCCTCTTTCCTGCCAATACGACAGAACCCTATCAAGGGTATGACCGCGACCGGTCATGGATGTTCAAGAGCGACGACATCCGTCTGCTGAAGGGGAAACTGGCAGGACGCGTAGATGAGTTGATGCCGGTGAATTCTGATGACACCGTCGAGGTGAAAAACAACTCAGTATCGAGTACCAACGGATTGATCGGCATCACACCTGACTATATGAAGGTGGTGCCGCAACGTGTGATTGAAGGACGATATATCAACCAGATTGACGTCGAACAGCACCGTAAGGTATGTCTCCTGGGCTCTCAGCTAGCCAAAGTGCTATTCGGCGATGAGTCACCCCTGATGAAACGTGTCACTGTGGCTGGCGTCATACACACGGTAGTGGGAGTCATCAAGCGTACCAATGACAATATCGCGCTGGGCGGTAATCCCACAGAGGCGGTCATACTGCCCATTACGACTGAGCAGGATGTGATGAACCGACATGACGAGTACAACTTCCTATCCATTACCAATTTTCCAAAGTATCCTATTGAGGACGATGAGGGAGCCATTGTCAGTACCATCAAGGAGAGACATCACATCGCTCCTACCGACGACAATGCCTTGGACGTCTTTAGCCTTAAGGCTGCACTCTCAAGTTTTCTCGGACTGGAGCTAGGCCTCAACATCCTTATCTGGATCATTGGCATTGGAACACTCGCTGCAGGACTCATCGGCATTGCCAATATCATGATCGTCACGATCAAAGAGCGTACACAGGAGATTGGTGTCCGCCGTGCCTTAGGGGCCATGCCCTCAAAGATTATCCAGCAGATTATGATGGAGAGCCTGACACTAACATTGACAGCCGGCATTGCCGGAATAGTGGCTGGTGTATGGTGTCTTTACGCATTAGACATATTCATGTCCGGAGATGACGGCTCATCGATGACGCTCATCAAAGACCCAATGATCAGCATTCTCCCAACAATCTCTGCCCTTGTTATACTTGTCATCGGCGGACTCCTTGCCGGATATTATCCTACTAGAAGGGCCTTGAAGGTAAAAGCTATTGAGGCCCTGCGTGAAGAATAACATAATCAGAAGAAACAATAATAAAGATTATAATATATGAAGAACTCTAAGAACATTTTCAAAAAAGCACTGTGGGTATTGCTGGCGTGCTTTGTAGGTTACACCTTTTATTTCCTTTGGGCACAGTCGCAGCCCAAACCGGATATTTATGAACTGCTGACTCCTGAGCAGCGCACCATACAGCAAATATGTATTGCCACAGGTACTATCGAGGCACGGGAGATCGTAGAACTCAAGCCGCAAGTAACGGGTACCATCAAGGAACTAAGAGTCAAGGCTGGCGACTACGTAAACAAAGGTGACATCATCGCCGTTTTGAAAGTTATTCCTGACATGAGTCAGCTCAACAATGCACAAAGTAATGTTGAGAGTGCCCGTATCACGTTAGAGGAAAGTGAACGCGAGGCACGACGAAGTCAGGCTCTTTTTGATAAAGGCGTTGTAAGCCGGGAAGAAAACGAACTCAAGCAGAGTGAGCTGGCCAAAGCGAAAGAGGCACTCACGGCAGCTCAATATGCTATCGATGTCATTACCAAAGGTTCCAGCAAACGTTCTGCTACCGTCAATACCACAGAAGTGCGCTCAACCATGAGTGGCGTGGTACTCAGTGTGCCTGTCAAAATGGGAACATCCGTCAGCGGATCCTCGCAGTTCTCAGAAGGTACCACCATTGCAAAGGTTGGTGATATGAGCAACGTCATTTTCAAGGGCAATATTGATGAGACTGCCGTAGACCAGTTGCAGATAGGCATGAAAGCCCGCATTGCTATCGGGGCAAAGCCTGGTGAGGCGCTGACAGGCACCTTGGAATACATTTCGCCAGAGGGAAGTGTACAGAATGGGGCGAAGGTATTTGAAATAAGAGCTGGTGTGACGATACCCAACAACGTCAAGATTCGTTCAGGCTATAGTGCCAATGCAGACATTGTACTCGCTGAAGTTAAGGATGCGCTGGCTGTGGACGAGAGTGCCATTGTCTTCGAAGACGAGAAACCCTATGTCTACCAGCTCACGAGTAAAGAATCTGATGAAGAAAAACAGCAGTTCAATCGTGTACCCGTTGAGTTGGGCATCAGTGACGGACTTTTCATAGAGATAAAAAGCGGTGTCAATAAGACGATGAAACTTCGCGGACGTAAAAAGTAATCATAAATTGTAATTGTTATCATGATTAGCATGAAGAGAATTATCATCCCCCTTTATGTGCTGTTTTCTATATGTGATAGTGTATATGCTCAATGGAGTTTACAGCAATGTATCGACTATGCTATCAGCCACAATATTAATGTCCAACAGCGGGCACTGGAAGTCAGTCAACGTGATATTGTACTCGATACATCTAAAAAATCCTGGCTGCCTGACCTGAATATACAACTTCAGCATCTGTATGGATTTGAGAATCCGGCGGCGGCATCAAGCGGCAGCAATGTCTCGTTCTCTGCCAGCGGTTCTGCCACACAGCCCATCATCGAATCCAGCATGCCTGTATTCGATGGTTTCAAAATCAAGAACCAGATTCAGGCTGACAAGTTCTCGCTCATGTCCGCCACGGCCGACTTGGAAGCAGCAAAGAAAGACATCTCCATTCAGGTAGCTTCCTACTATCTGCAGTGCCTCTATTACAAAGGTTTGGCCGATGTGTCGCGCAAACAGGTGGAAACCAGTCGAGAAATGGTGAAACGTGCTGCCATACAGGTGGAAGAGGGCAAACGGCCTCGCAGCGAGCAGGCCGATGCCGAGGCACAACTGGCTAGCGATGAACATACTTTGGTGAACGATGAGGGACAGTATGCCTTGGCGTTGCTGACACTGGCCCACATCTTGAACATACCCTCCAGTCAGGACTTCCGCATTGAGGAGGACGAGCAGGCATTGGCTCCCACTGACAACGGAACACTACAAATGCCACAAAGCACATACAACGCTACGGTAGACACCTGGCCCTCCATTATGTCGGCACAGGCAAGCATCCGTCAAAGCGAATATCTCTTAAAGGTGAAGAAGGGCGACTACTATCCTCAGGTCAACCTGTTTGGCCGCATTGGTACAGTAGCCTACACAGTATTCAACAACGATGACCTCCATTTCGGCAGCTTTTGGCATCAGCTCGATTACAATCGTGGTGAAATCATTGGACTGCAAGTCACCTATCCCATCTTTAACCGTTTCCAGACACGTAACAAAGTGAAGCAAGCCTCCAACGAAATTCTCAATAAGAAATTTGCTCTGGAGGATGCCAAACTGAAATTGCGTAAAGACATAGAAACGGCATATTACAATGCAAGTGTTGCCCAGCAGAAGCAGCAGTCTTCTGCTAAAGCCTGCGAAGCCAGCCGTATCAGTGTTGAATATGAGGAAGTACGCTATACTGAAGGACGCTCCAGTATCTTCGACCTCATCCAGGCTCGGCAGAAATACTACAAAGCTCAGCAGGATTTCGTGCAAGCTAAGTACGAATGCCTTATCCGCCAGCGCATCCTCGACTTCTATAAATAACAATGTTCTGGCACAGAAATAATTAATTGAGAATGAATAATGTTTTCCAGTCAATGTACAGGCTAAAAGCAATAGCCGTCATTGCAATCATCGGTTTTACGGTAAACGTACAAACCATTTACGCTCAAACAACAACTGACAAGGAATCTGTAGAGACATTAGCCTTGGACAGTGTAGGAAATGACACTTTAATGGTTGATTCATTGATAGCCGACTCATCGGCAGTGGCAATGGATGACCTGGAACTAGGCGAGGACTTGGATGCAGAAGCTGGGGGAGTGCACCATCAGCTGAAGAAGATGTTCATCGATGGCACCCCGCTGTTCATGTCGCTGGTAGCCTTGGCATTGGTGCTGGGCATGGCTTTCTGTATTGAACGTATTACCTATCTCACCTTATCAGAGATCAATGCCAAGAAGTTGATGAAGGATATTGATGCCAAGGTGGAGGCAGGTGATGTAGAGGGGGCCAAGCAACTGTGTCGCGAAACTCGCGGGCCTGTGGCAAGTGTCTGTTATCAGGGGCTCATGCATATCAACGAGCAGATGGACGACATAGAGCGCAGCATCTATAGTTATGGCTCCGTGCAGACGGCAAAACTTGAAAAGGGAACATCGTGGATCAAACTCTTCATAGCCATGGCTCCCTCGTTGGGGTTCTTGGGAACGGTCATCGGCATGGTGATGGCGTTCGAGCAGATACAGATAGCTGGCGATATTGGTCCTACCATTGTTGCTTCAGGTATGAAGGTGGCACTGATTACCACTATCTTCGGTATCGTAGTAGCTCTCATCTTGCAGCTGTTCTATAGTTATATCACTTCGAAGATTGAGCACCTGACATCACAGATGGAGGAGTCGGTAGTGACGCTGCTGGACACCATAATGAAATACAAACACGATCATCATGGCTAATCATACCTTGTTAGTCGACGTTATCCTATGGGCGGTGTACCTGCTTCTGATAATAGGTGTCGGTGCTGCCATATGGTCGGCCGTTCATGGCGTGCGTACCCATGAAAAGGAAGTCGACCCATTGGCATCGAAGCATACGCAGACTATTGGCTATGTGACGGTAGCTTTGGTGGCTGTATTGATGGTGCTTACCTATGCACTGGCTTCCACCCATCCTGTGGTCAGCAATGGCAAGCCGTTTACTGATGCCTTGTGGTTGCGTCTGACCGATATGTTTATCTTTACTTCCATTCTATTAATCTGCATATGTTCCGTCATCGTCGTCGCGGCGAAGTTCCGTCGTTGAATACATCTTCAACAGCCGACATCTCGTTCATGCTGTTGATTTTCTTCCTGGTGACTTCGTCAATGGATGCCGGGAAGGGATTGAAACGTGAACTGCCACCTCCCCCTCAAGAGGAGGAACAGGTGGCCGATATCCTTGACAGCGACATCATGACTGTTGTGCTGGACGCCGACAATCGTATGACACTTGATGGGAATACGGTAACGCTGGAGGAGATTACTACCGAAGTCAGAAAGTTTGCTGCCGTGAACCCCCATCATCGGGTGGTGGCCATCAAGACTTTCCCCGAAACGAAGTACGATGCTTACTTCCAGCTACAGAACGCTATTATAGCGGCTTATAAACCTTTGAAGTGTGCTCCTCGCATCAGTGAGTCGATGGAGGTGGGTCCCGAGGATAGTGGAGAAGGTGCCCAGAAACGTGGAAAGGAGGCGGGATTATGATACGCCGTCGTTTCCACCGTCCCGACCATAGCGTGCCTGAGCTGAATATGGCATCGCTGCCTGACCTGATCTTCACGGTACTGTTCTTCTTCATGATAGTCACCCATATGCGTGATGTGGAGAAAAAAGTGTCCTATCAAGTGCCGGCAGGAACGGAGGTTGAGAAACAGCAGCACAAGTCATCGGTGGTACACATATATATAGGTATGCCGATGGACGGTTCTTCGGATGACTATCAGATTCAGCTCAACAACCAAATGTCTACGGTAGATGATATTGCCCGCTTTGTCGAGATGGAGCGTAGGGGCATGTCGCCGGAAGATCAGGAACGCCTGACGGTGAGCATTGAAGCCGACCGCGATGTGCCGATGTCTATCATCAACGATGTGAAGCAGGCCTTGCGTCAGTCGTATGCGCTGAACGTGAGCTATGCGGCAACAGAGAAAAACAGTCAACCTAAATAAATAAACTATGGCAAATCAGAAATTAGACAAGTTGGACCGACAGATACTGCGCCAGATAGCTGCCGATGCCCGTATTCCGTTTCTGGAGGTGGCAAGAGTTTGCAACGTCAGTGGTGCTGCCATCCACCAGCGTATTCAGAAACTTACTAATATGGGCATATTGAAAGGGTCGCAGTTTATCATCGACCCCGAGAAGATTGGTTACGAAACCTGTGCCTATATTGGGCTGAATTTGAAGAATCCTGAGTCGTTCGACTCGGTGTTGGAGGAACTGAAAAAGATTCCCGAGGTGGTGGAGTGTCATTATACCACTGGCGACTTTGATATGTTTATCAAGCTATATGCCCGCAATAACCACCACCTGCTGAACATTATTCACGACCGTCTGCAACCTTTAGGACTAGCCAGCAGCCAGACCCTCATCTCTTTCCATTCGGCCATCAACCGCCAGTTGCCTATCGCAGAGCTGATAGGTAGTGACGGTAGCGATGATGAAGAGTAAAACGTTAAGGATTATTACTCCCTGACATAGTCGACGAACGCATAGCGAAAGCTGTGGCGCTCGTCTTTTTCGTGCTCCTCGCGGCTTACTTCCTGCCATTCGTCATAAGGTGGAAAGAAAGTGTCGGCCTGCTCGGGGGTGTCGTCAATTTCCGTCAGACAGAGGCGGTCGGCTATTGGCAACGCCTGTTTGTAGACGCTGGCTCCCCCAATGATATAAATCTCCTCATCGGGGGCACAATGCTGCAGCGCCTCTTTCAGCGAACTGTAGGTTTCGCAGCCAGGGAACTCCTTCTGCGAACGGCTCAGCACAATGTTGCGGCGGTTGGGCAGTGCGCCCTTAGGCAGCGACAGGAAGGTATTGCGTCCCATCACGATAGTGTGGCCCGTGGTCAGCGCCTTGAAGCGCTTTAGGTCGTTGGGCAGCCAATAGATAAGTTTATTCTCGAATCCGATAGCCCGGTCTTTGGCTACGGCAGCAATAATTGAAATCATGGGCATAATAGGTCTTATGGGGCTACAGGTTGTCAGACGCTGACATCTGCTTTAATGTGTGGCCACGGGTCGTAGTTCTCTAATTGGAAATCCTCGTATTGGAAGTCGAAGAGCGACTTCACTTCTGGGTTAAGCTTCATCTGGGGTAGGGGACGCGGCTCGCGTGACAATTGCAGACGTGCTTGTTCGAGGTGGTTCAGGTAGAGATGGGTGTCGCCAGTGGTGTGGATAAAGTCTCCGGGTACCATGCCTGTTACTTGAGCCATCATCTGCAGCAGTAAGGCGTAGCTGGCAATGTTGAACGGCACACCGAGGAAGGTGTCTGCACTTCGCTGGTAAAGCTGAAGACTCAGACGCCGTTTCGCACCCTCATATCCTCTCACCTCCGTACCCTCTTCAATGGGGGCGGTATAGAACTGGAAGATGGTGTGACAGGGCGGCAGTGCCATGTCGTTCACCTCGGCGACGTTCCATGCCGATACAATCATGCGTCGTGAGTCGGGGTTATTCTTCAGTTGATCTAACACATACTGTATCTGGTCTATGGTCCCGCCGTTGTAGTCGGGCCATGAACGCCACTGGTGACCATAGACGGGACCCAATTCACCGTTCTCGTCAGCCCACTCATTCCATATTCTCACGCCGTGCTCCTGCAGGTAGCGCACGTTGGTGTCGCCTTTCAGGAACCACAGCAGTTCGTAGATAATCGACTTCAGGTGCAGCTTCTTCGTTGTGAGCAGGGGGAAGCCGTCCTGCAGGTTGTAGCGCGACTGGGTACCAAAGATGCTGATGGTGCCCGTTCCTGTTCGGTCACCCTTCTGGGCGCCCTCAGTCAGAATGCGGTTAAGTATGTCTAAGTATTGCTTCATAATCAGTGGGTATATGGGTGGTTCTTATTCTCCATTCTTTGGGATAGAGGTTGTTGGCGCGGGTGCCGATGTTTTTCGCCTGCCCTAACGGGTGCCCCATAAACGTGACGGTGACGATGCCACGCGGGGTGTCGGGCGGCAGCACGAGGGCTTCACCACGGAGGTAGGCAATGGCTTGGGGGTAGGTAAGGTCAGCGCAAGGTGGCTCATTATTCTCGAGGTTCGAGAATAGTTTGTTCGCGGATAATACTGCGACTGAAGATAATTTCGCACCTCGCACCTCGCACCTCTTACCTCGTTTCCTCAGCACGCACATAAACAACCCCTCGCTGCGGGTGATGCCGGGAATAAAGCGGTATACGGGTTCATTGAAACCCTCCAGTAGTGAGCCGGTGATGTTCCATTCGGGACGTGTCACAACGGGAAGCACCTCCGCGTCGAACTCCTCCATCATCCAGCGCACGTTTTCCTCATTCTCCTTTGTATTAAAGGTACAGGTACTATAAATAAGCAACCCTCCTTCGTTGAGACATCCCCAGGCATCGCTGACAATTTCGCGCTGTAGCTGCCAGCATTTCTCCACGTTTTGGGGACTCCATTCGCTGATGGTGGCCTCATCCTTGCGGAACATTCCCTCGCCAGAGCAGGGAACGTCGCAGAGTATGAGGTCGAACTTCAGCTTCAACCGGTGGTAGTCCTTGGGGTAGCAGTTCGTGACGATGTGGTTGTCGTAGCCCCACTTCGTGACGTTCTCCAATAGGATGTTGGCCCGTTGGCGTACAGGCTCGTTGCTGTAGAGCACGCAGTCCTTGGGCAATGCTGAGCGCAGCAGGGTAGACTTGCCGCCTGGGGCAGCGCAGAGGTCTAAAGCCCTTCCTCCGTCACATCCTTCCTTCGTAGGGAGGGGTAGGGGAAGGCTCTTCAGAATTTCGTCGAGAAACATCGATGCCGCCTCCTGCACATAGTAGCAGCCGGCATGGAATAGCGGATCCATCGTGAAATTCGGACGGCTGGGCAGATAGTAGGCATTGCGGCACCAAGCTACCGGCTCCACCTTTTCCATCATCCATTTTACATCAGCTGTCTGCCCGCTTCCATCTCCCATCTTCTTCGGATTCAGCCGTATGCTGACGGGCACCTCCTCGCAGAACGAGTCCAGATAACGCTGGAACCGTTCTTCGCCCATCAGTTCGCGGGTATACCTTGTAAATGCTTCAGGCAGCTGCATATCGTGGCTTTTCCTGGTGATATTCACCTTTTTTGCTATTTCTTCACCTTTTCGGCTACAAAATTAAAAAAAAAAGGCGAACTTTGCAACTAAATTGGTAATTGTTGCGTCTAACAGACAAATAAAACAACAAAAAGGAGACAGAATTATGAGAAAGTACTTAGTTGCAATGACGATGCTGGTGACCTTGGGAGTGGAACTTCCCGTTATGGCTCAGCGCCAGAAGCCCAAGGATGGACAGGAATTGGTAGATTCTACCCAGAAGTCCGATGCGTTGGAGGCATATAGTGACACAACCGATGTGGCTGACGACACGACGGTAGTTAGCCGCCACCACCGCATAGGTGGCTATACCAACAGTATTGACAATGTGAATAACATCTTTGAGCGGGTGTTTGGCATCGGTGTTGGTGGTATGGCGGCAGGCATGGTGTTCGTGCTCTTGGTGCTCTTTATCCTGTTCGTGCTGGCACCAGTTATCATCCTGATTGTGCTTTTCTACTTCATCAATAAGAACAGGAAACAGAAAATGAAACTGGCAGAGATGGCCATGAAGCAGGGACAGCCCATCCCCGACCAGCTGCTGGTGGAGCAGAAGGAAACCGACAGCGAACTGTGGCAGAAAGGCTTGCGCCAGACGTTCCTCGGTGTAGGACTGTTAGCCTTCTTCGGTTATGTGGGCAGCACCTTGGGCATTGGTGTCGGCATCCTGGTGACTGTCATAGGATTGGGCAAACTGGCTATAGTGAAAACATCAAAAAACGTTGAACATTGATCATTATAATAAGGAGAATAGATTATGGAAAAGAAATTGACGCGCTCTAACGATAGAGTATTGGCAGGAGTTTGTGGCGGTCTCGCCGAGTATTTCGACTTCGACCCCGTGTTGGTACGTGTGGCTTACGCCTTTCTCACCCTCTTTACAGCCTTCAGCGGTTTGCTGCTCTACATTGTGCTGTGGATCGTGATGCCCGAGAAAAAAGCTTTTTAAGAGTTTTCCCGGGGGTAAGAACTAACAACTGTAATGGGACGGCTCAACGACATCTCTCTCGCTACACAGGTGGCGGTATTCGGCAACAAGCGGGCTTTCGATCAGCTGGTGCGCCAATATCAGTCGCCTGTGCGACGCTTCTTCCTCAGTCAGACGATGGGCGATGAGATGTTGAGCGACGACCTGGCACAGGATACCTTTGTCAAGGCCTATACCCATATCGGTCAGTATCGGGGGACCTCGTCGTTCCTCACCTGGCTCACCCGTATCGCCTACAACGTGTGGTACGATTATAAACGTAAAGAACAGCCCATCCCCCAGTCCCAACTAGGAGGGAAGGAAGTAGATACTTCAGGAGTAAGTAATACGAGTGGACAAAGTCTATTCTCTTCTTCATACAGGGAGGGGCAGGGCGAGGGGCTCGACATCTACCGCGCCCTGCAGGTGCTGAAGGAGGAGGAACGCACGTGTATTACGCTGCAAATCGTTGAGGGCTATTCCATCGACGAGATTGCCGATATGACGAAAATGCCTACGGGAACGGTGAAGTCACACCTGAAACGGGGCAAGGACAAATTAGCTAACTACTTAAGACAGAACGGATATGACAGATGAGGAATTGCTGGAACAAGTGTTCCGCCCATTGAAGGAAAAACAGCTGCCCGACGACGGATTCTCCGACCGGGTAATGCATCAGATAGCTGCCCGACGTGAGGTGGCTGCCAGTCGCATGATGTGGCGGAGCCGCCTGTGGACAATCCTTTGCGTGACGATTGCAGCTGCATTGTTCGTATGGATGCGTGGGTGGGAGATAATTGCCTACGGAATGGTGATGCTGCTCAACAACCTGCAGCAAGTGCAAACGCACGTGCTCATGGTGCTGGTGGCTGTAGTGGTTTTGGGGGTGGTGGCTGTGTCCGATATGGTCAGCCACGAGCGCTATAGCGTCCTTTAGAACCAGTCGTCGCTTCCCGTCTTTTCAGGTTCATCCGTCGTAGCCTTGGGCTGCGGCGGATTTTTTAGTTTACCCTCCTCGTCAAACATGCCGTAGGTAGTGCGCAGCACGATAAACTCCGTACGGCGGTTCAGCTGGTTACATTGCTCCTGCTGCTCCTCGTCCTTCAGGGCAGTAACAAAAGCCTCGGTCAGCACATCGCCTTCCTTCAAGAATGGGTACTTCTCTGCCACCTTGCGCTTGATCGTCTTCGGCTTTCCCTCACCGTAGCCCTTGGGCGTCAGGCGGTCGGCTGCTATTCCGTGCTCTATCAGGTAGTTTACCACCGACTCTGCGCGACGCTGCGACAGGCGCTCGTTATACTGGTCAGATCCCTTGTAGTCGGTATGTGCCGACAGTTCGATGGTAACGTGCGGATTGTCGTTGAGCAGTTTCACTAATTGGTCGAGAGCAGTGGCTGACTCCGGACGAAGGGTTGCCTTGTCGAAGTCGTAGAATATGTTTTCTATCAGTACTGGTGCCGATATGTTGGCCAGCGGGAACTGCAGTACGTATTCGTTCGATACGGTGGCCGTGTCAACGCGCAGCTCCTCCTTGTGGTTCAGGTATCCGCGGCAGGTGCCTAAGAATACGTAGTCCACTCCCGTCTGTATCTCCTGTGTAAACGAACCGTCACCCTTCACGTTCAGCTTCAGGTTCGTACCGTCGTTGCCTACCATGTAAACCTGTCCCGCAGGCAGTTCGTAGCCGTCCATCTCGTAAACCCAGCCCTTGACGGTCAGCAGCATTTCCGACTTTTCGAACGAGTAGATATGGTCCCATCCGCGGGCATCGCCACGGTTGCTCGAGAAGTAACCGCGGTTGTGCAGGCCCTCGAAGGTCATGCCGAAGTCGTCGCCTTGTGAGTTCAGGGGAAATCCCGGGTGCTCCAGAACCCAAGGCGAAGCCCCCTCCGGTTGGGGAAGGTTGGTGGGGGCGGCAATAAAGATATCCAAACCTCCTAAGCCGGGATGTCCGTTCGACGAGAAATAGAGGTCGCCGTTGGGACGGAAGGTGGGGAACAGCTCGTCGCCTGGAGTGTTGATGGGTGCGCCCAGGTTCTCCACGGGCCCCACGCCCTGCTTCAGCAGTTCTGCCCGCCAGATGTCGTAGCCGCCCATTCCGCCTGGCATGTTGCTTACGAAATAGAGCCACAACCCATCGGGCGATACGGCAGGATGGGCAAAGGCCGACAGCGTGTCCTTGCTTACGACCACCTCCGTAGGCTTGCTCCACGATGCGTCGCTGCGCTGCGACTGTACGATGGTGGCGTAGCGGGGGTAGTTGGCGTCAGTCTTGCATTGGGTGAGATACATTGTGCGCCCGTCGGGACTAAAGCAGCATGCCCCCTCGTCGAAGGCCGAGTTCAGCTCCGAGTCGATGGTCTGCGGTTTTCCCCACTTGCCTTTGTCGTCTTTCTGTACGAAGAAAATGTCCGACGGCTTGGTGCCCGTGATGCCGCTCAGCTCGTCGCCTTGCGCCTGGTTGCGTGTCGAGGTGAAGTACAGTTGCTCATTGTCGTCGCCAGTCAGCATTGGCGAGAAGTCTGCACGTCGCGAGTTAAACAAGTCTTCGCGCTTCACGGTATAGCGCGAGTCCTTTCGTTTCAATTCAGGAGCCTGTTTGGCAGCCTTCAGCCCCTCCTTTGCTAATTGCAGGTAGGGACTGTCAGTTAGCAGCAGACTGTCCACCGCCGCTTGGAACGACTTCTCGGCATTTTTGTAGTCGCCATTCTTCATGAGCATCTGTCCTAAGAAGAATGGTGTCAGCGAGTCCTGCTGCTTGTAGCGCACCACGTTGTTGTACGAGGCAATCGCTCTTTGCGTGTTGTTGATACGGCGGTAGCATTCTGCCATCTTCATTGCCCGTTGTCCGCGCAGCTCCCGCTCTTTCGATGGCGTCTGTGCATACGCCTTCTTGTATTGGTTGGCAGCGTCGTAGTATTCGCCAAGGGCATAGAACTTGTCGCCCTTCTTCATAGCCGATTCGGCACCGCACCCCATAAGGAGCACGGCCACCAAAACGATATTTACTATGGTGACAAGTCGTTGCATACCTTATTATAACGCAGTTTCCCGCTGTTTATTGTAGGGGAAGGCCAAAAAGAGAACTTGCACGATTAGTGCTTATTCAGTTGTGTTTCGTCAAGAAGGATGAACTAATCGATATGATGCTGATTGTGAAAAATCATTACACTCCGATTGGCCTCAAATTCGGCCAAAATTTTGCCTTGGGTAAACAGAAACTTTACCCCGGGTAAACTGGGAGTTTGCCCGGAGTAAACTGGGAGTTTACCCGGACTAAACTCAAAACGCTGTTTTTAGGCGGTTTTTGGGGTATTTTGTGTATTGGCAGATGAGCGGAAAAATATTAACAAAACATCTCTGCCTATTACGATTTCAACCACAGGGCCAAACAATTTGTTACTTGAACGGTTGGCGATAGGTGCAGCCGTTTTTCCATTCCGAACAGCCGTAGGCGGTTTTGCCGCGGATGATGCGACCCTTTCCGCAGAGGGGACAGGGCTGGCCTTCGACGGGAGTTTCAGAACCTGCGGTAGTCTTTTTGCGTGTGGTTTTAGCGGGCGTATCGCTTTTCTGTGATTTCACTTTCTTCAGCTCGGCATCAGTAAGAACGGTAATGCGGCGGTTGGAGGAGTCGCTCATTACCTCGTTGACAATCTCCGACACCTGTTCCTTCAGCTCCTCGATGAACTGCTGGGCATCATACTTCTGGTGCTCAATGTCGCGTAGTTTCTTTTCCCAAATACCTGTGAGTTCGCAGCTCTTGAGCAGTTCCTCGCGTATGAGGTCGATGAGCTCGATGCCTGTGGGGGTGGCGATCAGGCGCTTGCGCTCGCGCTTGATATAGTGGCGCTTGAAGAGGGTCTCGATGATGCCGGCCCGCGAGGAGGGACGTCCGATGCCGTTCTCCTTCATGGCAGCACGCAGGGTCTCGTCCTCCACGAACTTGCCTGCCGTTTCCATAGCGCGCAGCAGCGAGGCTTCATTATAATAAGGTGGCGGCGTAGTCCACTTCTCGGTAAGGGTGGGGGTGTGAGGTCCGGTCTCGCCCTTGACGAAGGTGGGAAGAGTGCGTTCTTCGTCTTCTTTCTTTTCTGAGGATTCTGGGGCCTCTGAGGTCTCTGGGGATTCTGAGAGTTCTGGGGATTTTTCTCTTACTACGCGCCAGCCTGGGTCGAGAATCTCCTTGCCGGTGACCTTGAACTCGATGGTAGCGGGTAAACCGCTACCCACATTGGTGGCAGCGGGCGAACCGCTACCCGCACTGGCTTCAGCAGGGGCATCGCCCTGCACTTCGCCCAGGACTGTGGTGGTAGAAAACTTACAGTCGGGCAGGAAAACGCCTATGAAGCGTCGGGCAACGAGGTCGAATACCTTCCGCTCGGCATCGCTGAGGTTCTGGGGGACGACGCCCGTGGGGATGATGGCATGGTGGTCGGTAACCTTCGAAGTATCGAACACACGCTTGGTCTTCTTCAGCGGTTTGCCACCTATTGGTTTGATGAACTCTGCGTAGGGCGCCACGCCCGCAAACTTTGTCTGATAGAGGCCGTTGAGCGTCTGCGGACACTTGGGGTAGATGTCGTCGGAGAGGTATTGGGTGTCCACACGCGGGTAGGTGGTGAACTTCTTCTCGTAGAGGCTCTGGATGAGGTTCAGCGTCATCTCTGCCGAATAGCCGAACTTGCGGTTGCAGTCGACCTGCAGCGAGGTGAGGTCGTAGAGTTGCGGTGGCTGTTCCTTGCCCTCCTTCTTCTCGACCTTGGTTACGGTAAAAGGCTTGCCCTCGATGGTGGCAAACGCCTTTTCGCCTTCCTCCTTGGAGGTGAACTTCCCCTTGGTTGCGGTAAAGATGGTATCGCGGTAGACGGTAGCCAGCACCCAGTAGGGCTCAGGCTTGAAGTTCTCGATTTCCTTCTGTCGGTTGACGATGAGGGCAAGGGTCGGAGTCTGCACGCGCCCGATGGAGAGCACTTGGCGATTCTGTCCGTACTTCAGCGTATAGAGGCGCGTAGCGTTCATGCCAAGGAGCCAGTCGCCAATGGCACGGCTCAGTCCGGCTAAGTAGAGCGGTTGGTAGTCCTGCTGGTCCTTAAGGTTGGCAAAGCCCTCGCGGATAGCCTCATCGGTCATTGACGAAATCCAGAGGCGTTTTACGGGACAGCTGGCCTTTGCCTTCTGCATGACCCAGCGCTGGATGAGTTCTCCCTCCTGTCCGGCATCACCGCAGTTAACGATGCTGTCGGCAGCCTGCATGAGCCGTTCAATGGTGGCAAACTGTTTCTCAATGCCGCGGTCGGGTATGAGCTTGATGCCAAAGCGTGGCGGTACCATGGGCAGCTGAGTGAGTGCCCACGTCTTCCATGCCGGGGTGTAGTCGCCCGGCTCTTTCAGCGTACACAGGTGGCCGAAGGTCCATGTTACCTGATAGCCGTTGCCTTCCATATAACCGTCGTGTGAGGCTGTTGCCCCGATAATGCGGGCAATGTCTCGCGCCACACTCGGTTTCTCTGCTATGCAGACTGTCATTGTTGTGTGTTCTTTATCGTTAATCTGGCTGCAAAGGTACGGCAAAAAGCGCGAAATACCAAACTTTTGTTTCGAAAGTTTGGTATCTCGCAAGTGGTATGGGGATAAACAGATATCAATAGGCGTGGTCAGTCGTCAGCTCCTCCTTGTCGAGTTTCTTCTTGTCGATGGCTCGCCAGCAGTAGACGATGTAGGCCAGCACGAAGGGTACGAGGAGTGATACGTAGAACATGGTGCGCAGGGTGAACTCGCTGCTGCAGGAGTTCTCGAGTGTCAGCGACGACTGCAGGTCGGCAGTAGAGGGGTAGTAGGCCGTGTTGTTCCAGGCGCAGCAGAGCAGCAGGGCAAGTACGGTGAGAACGGTGCCGATGCCAGCAGGCCATATTCCGCTGAAACTGAAAATTGAAGAGTTACGGGCGGAGAATTGGCTACCGCGCAGTAATTCTGTTGCAATACCCAGGAGCACCAGCACTACACCTATTAATAATATGATAAGCAGATACCACATCTCCAGATAGTTGTTCAGGTACTTGAAAGGCTCCATGTAGATAAAGCCCTCGGCATTATAGGCATAGCCGTCCTTGAGCAGCAGGTGGATGAGGTAGGCAACGAACAGGACAAGGAAGGGCACGGTGTTGACCAGCAGGCTATGACGCCCTCGGGTACGGATATCGTCATCGTTGACGTTGTTCATGACGTAGAGGCATCCGAGGATGCGGGCCAAGAACACCACGGCGAAGCCCAAGACCAGCACCCAGGGGTTGAGCAGGGCGTCAAGGCCGTGGGAGGCATTGCCCCAGCGGCTGATGATGGGTGTCATGGCTCCCATGTCGATCATGTTGTTCTTCTCGATGATGAAGTTACTGCCCTCGAAGAACGTGGCTACTGCACCACCTAAGAGCAGGGGGCCTACGATGCCGTTGAGGATGAGGAAGAACTGGAAGGTTTTCGGGCCGAGGATGTTGCCTATCTTGTTCTGGAACTCATAGCTCACGGCCTGGAGTACGAAGGTGAAGAGGATGATCATCCACAGCCAGTAGGCACCGCCGAAACTGGTGGAGTAGAACAACGGGAACGAGGCGAAGAAGGCTCCGCCGAAAGTAACCAGCGTGGTAAAGGTAAACTCCCACTTTCGTCCGGTAGAATTGATGACCAGCCGTCGCCCCTCGTCGTTGCCGCCTAAAGAACGCACCAGCGAGTTGGCTCCCTGTACAAAGAGCAGGAACACTAACAACGCACCTAAGAGTGAAACGATGAAGCACCAGTAGTGCTGTAAGAATGAATATGTCATATGATAAGGTGTTTAAGGAGTTAAAGGGTGTTAGAGGGAGAGTTTTCCGGTCCCTTTTTTATCTGCTTCAGCATGATGTTGATTTCCACGGCAAGCATGGTGGTAAACAGAATGAGGAAGAGGAAGAAGGTAAGAATGACGCTACTTGCCTGCAGGTCGCTTACGGCTACCCATGTGGGCAGCATGTCCTGAATAGTCCAGGGCTGGCGTCCGAACTCAGCCACGAGCCAACCACTCTCTGAGGCAATGTAGCCTAACGGTATCAGGGCAATGGCTATCCAATAGTGCCACGAAGGCAACTGGGCGATGTCGCGCTTGGCCCACAGCTGCTTCGGGAAGCCGTAGACTCCTGCCAGCACAATGGCGAAGAAGGCGATAAACAAGCAGCCCAAGCCCACCATGATGCGGAACGACCAGAAGTTGATGGCGATGGGGGGAACCACCTGCGACTTGTCCTTGATGTAGCCGTAGCCGAAGTAGGGCATGTTGTCTTTGAGCGTAGCCATTTGAGTGTTGAGTATTTCCTCGGAAGCCCCCTCACCTTGTGCCTTGCGGTAGGCAGCAAGAGCCTCGATGGCCTGTTTGCCGCGTGCTATCTTCTCGTCGACAGAGAGCTCCTTCGTACCATCCGGCTTCGTGTAGCCGTTGAGCAGGTCGTTGATACCGGGCACGTAGCCGTTGAAGTCGTTGGTGGCCATGAACGACAGGGCGTATGGCACCTCAATGCCCTCAATCAGCTTCAGGCCTACGCCGTTGCCACCATCGTAGAGTGCCTCCATCGCAGCCAGCTTCATAGGCTGTACATGGGCAACATCCTGTGCCGACTTGTGACCCGTGGCTGCTGCCAATACCGCAGCTACCAGACCAACCATAGCACCAATCTTCATACTCTCTATGGCCATCTTTGTCTCGCGTTTCTTCATGAGATACCAACAGCAAACGCCTACGCAGAAGATGCCGCCGATAATCCAGGCCGATGTCACCGTATGGCAGAACTTCGATACGGCAAAGGGTGATAGGGCTACTTCGGCAAACGATACCATCTCGTTGCGCATGGTGTCGGGATTGAACTCACAGCCTACGGGGTATTGCATCCAGGCGTTGGCCACCAGTATCCACCATGCTGAGATGGTGGCTCCCAATCCCGTAAGCCAGGTAGAGGCTAAGTGGAACCCTCGTGACACCTTGTTCCATCCGAAGAACATGACTGCCACAAATGTCGACTCCATGAAGAAAGCCACGATACCCTCGACGGCTAACGGGGCACCGAAGATGTCGCCAACGAACCATGAGTAGTTTGACCAGTTGGTGCCAAACTCAAACTCCAGGATAATGCCCGTAGCCACACCCATGGCAAAGTTAATACCAAAGAGCTTCTGCCAGAACTGCGCTGTTGATTTCCAGAAGGCGGCAGCGCTTTTATCGCCTCCTTCCTTGCCAATTCTCTTCTGTGTACGATAATAATAGGTCTCGGCAATGCCCATGATGACAGCCAGGCCAAGTGTCAGGGGCACGAAGAGCCAATGGTAGATTGCCGTGAGTGCAAATTGTGCTCTCGACCAGTCTATGGTCCCGGCATCAATGTTTAACAGGATGTTTGTCATATTATTATTGGTTTTGAGTTTTTAGTTACCGTTCTGTGAGTTGTGTAGCCACATAGTTAGCCTCGTTGCCCTGGGCATGCTCCTTCAGGAAGTTGGGGAAGAAGAATACCTTCAGCACGGCGAAGATAATAATGAGCTTGACAAGGATAATGGCCCATAGTGTGCGCCCTAAGCGCATGTTTCGGAATCCTTCATAGTAGAGGTCGAACACCCGGTAGACAAAGTTGTCTTTCTTCATAGGCCAATAGATGATAGGTTCAGATTGCAAATATAGGGATTATTCCTGAAACCTCCAAACAAATCGCGTTTTTTTTGTTGCAGCCTCCTTATATTAATAAGGTGGGAACAAAAAAACCGGGAGTGTCGTCACGACAACCCCGGTTTAGTCTAACTAACTTATTATCAACTATTCATTACTCATTCTGGGTGCAAAGTTACGAAGAAATACTACGGAATGTATCTTTTTTCGTGAAAAAAGAAACGTAAACGTTTGCGTTTTTCGATAGTTTTTCCTACCTTTGCACCATGGCAAAACATAGAACATCACTAAAGGACCTGGCCCAGGAGTTGGGCGTGAGCATAGCCACCGTCAGCCGTGCCCTTCATTCATCGCCTGAAATAGGCAAAGAGATGCAGGAACGTGTCAAGGAGTTGGCCAAGAAACTGAACTATCGCCCTAACCCCTTTGCACAAAGTCTACGAAAGGAGGCTCCGAAGGTTATCGGGGTTATCGTTCCCAACTTGGTGACTCATTACTATGCCGCGGTTCTCGACGGCATTGAGGATGAGGCTCTGCGTGCGGGCTATAGTGTAATCAGCGCCAATACCCATGAGAGTTTTGCCGATGAGCAGCGCGCTGTCGACAACTTTATCAGCCTGCATGTGGTGGGTATCGTTGCCTGTCTGGCACAGACCACCACCGACTATACCCATTTTGAGGCCCTTAGTGACTTAGGCATCCCCTTGGTGTTCTTTGCTCGTACTTGTCTTCCTGACCGTTACAGTAGTGTTACCGCCAACGGCGATGAGGCAGCCCAGCAGGCTACCCAGCACCTTATAGATACAGGTTCCCGTCGTATTGCCTTTGTGGGAGGCCCTAACCATCTGGATATGGTGCGCCGTCGCAAGCATGGTTATTTGGAAGCGCTGCGTGACAACAACATACCCATTGAACGAGAGTTGGTGGTGTGCGACAATATTGACTATGATGTTGCCTTGAAAAACACCATAGGACTGTTGCAGCGAGAAAACCGTCCCGATGCCATTGTCGCTTTTAATGACATTATCCTCTTTGCTGCCTTCAATGCCATTAAGCAGCAGGGACTGCGTATCCCCGATGATGTGGCGCTCATCGGATTTACTGACGATGTGCATGCTCAATATACCACGCCCCGACTTTCCGCCATCGAAGACCAGTCGTTCAAGATGGGACAGAAGGCCTGTCAGCTGTTGCTTGCTAACATTGGCGGCGACGAGAAGGTGCGTAAAGAGATAGTGCCACAGAAACTGGTTATCCGAGATACATCGGCTAAGTCTAGGACTTAGCTATGCTAACTCGGCAACGTCGGATGCGCTTGGATTGCCTCAAACTCTATGTTACATTTAAAAAAACGTAGCGTTTTATTTGGTCGTTTCATCAGAAATGCTTATTTTTGCAGGGTAATCTAAACAATCGAAGAGATGATTCGCAAATTTCTAATAACCTTTATGCTTCTGCTGCCTCTTATTTCTGAGGCAGTCATACCCGATTTGAAATTCCGACGCCTTGATACGCGGGACGGCCTGTCGAACTCCCAGGTGCTATGTGTGTTCCGTGACAGTCATGGCCTGGTATGGATAGGTACTCCTTACGGTTTGAACCGCTACGACGGCTATCGCGTGAAAACCTTCTATTCTGACTTGCGTGATACGACGTCGCTTCGTAGCAACTATGTGGATGCCATCTATGAGGCAGCCGACGGTAAGCTCTGGCTGAAGCAGGGCATGGGATACTCCATCTTCGACCCCGTGACTGAAAAGTGCGACCGCCATCCAGAGCGATGGTTTGAGAAGCACGGTGTGACGGGAGGTGTGGAGCAGATGTACATCGACAGCAAGAAGCATTTCTGGGTAAAAGGTTATAGCGACGGATTCTGGCACCTTGACGTGGAGAAGGGTGTTACCAAGCAGTATAGTTTCGGCTATGGCAGGGAAGACTTCAATCCCGACTTTGCCGTATCCGGATTTGCGGAATTCGGCAGTTCTGTGATGGTAGTGTCCAGCAACGGTGAAATCATGGCCTTTGACCGTGAGAAGAATGCCCTCACCAAGAAAGACTTCTACCTGCGGGATAACAATCTGGTGCATGAGCAGGAATGTAAGTTGCGCACAGACAATGAAGGAAACCTGTGGATGATAGCCAATGGCGTAGTCTTCATTTACGAGGGGAAGGCCAAGCATTGGTACTCGTCGTGCCAGCAGTTCCTGCAGGCGCGTGGCTTTGAAGGAGTTCCCGAAGCAATGAACGTGTGGGATATGAAGAACGACGCTTCGAACCGCTACTGGATGGCCACCGACCATGGCGGGCTGTGGGTTGCCGATCCTGCCAGCCATCAGCTGAAGCAGTTCCTGAATGCAAAGTTTGACGAGAGCTCCATCAGCGACAATACGCTGCGAAACATCTATATCGACCAGTTGGGAAGAGTGTGGATAGGTTCCTATATGAACGGCCTCAACATGTTTGCCGGCAATGCCGAGAGTATCCGCAACCTGGAGTTGGGCATTATCAACACCATTTGCCACGACCGCTATGGATATACCTGGTTTGGTACCAATGATGCGGGCATCATCCGCTATAACTCCAAGACCTTAGAGCAGGTGGTGTATAATAAGGAGAACTCGGGCATAGGTTCCAACACCATGGTAGGCTCACTCGCCGCCAGCGACGGCTCAGTGTGGTTCGGTACCTATGAGGGAGGATTGATTCATATCCACAACGGCCAATTGACGAACTACCGTGCCTCGAACGATACCACGGGGTTGGTCAACAACAACGTATGGACCGTCTGCGAAGACCAGTGGGGAAATATCTGGATAGGAACTTTGGGTGGCGGTGTGCAGCGCATCGACAAGAAAACGGGACGCATGAGAACCTTCCGCATCAGCAATTCCATGCTGCCCAGTGACTACATCTCCACCATTACCATGACCAAGAAAGGATGGCTGCTCGTAGCACATTCGAAATACTATTCGCTCATCAACCCGAAGACCTTCCGTATCGTCAACCGCGATGTGCTGAAGGGGCTGGCCGATGTCGGTGGCATAGAAACCTCGATATGCTGTTACGAGGACAGTCGGGAACTGATATGGCAGGGATCAACATCGGGAGCCACCGTGTGGGATCCGAAGCAGAACCGCTTCTATCTCATCGACATGAAGTCGGGACTCTTTGGCTCAACCGTTAATGGTGTGATGGAGGATGACAAGAAGACCATGTGGCTGGTAACTGACCATGGCATATCGAATGTTATCCCCCAACTGCAGGAAGATGGTAGCTATTCTTTTATCGTGCGTAGCTACAACAACCGCGACGGCTTGCAGAATGGTCCTTATAACCAGCGTTCTATCTGTAATACCGGAACGGGACGCATACTGGTTGGCGGACAAGGAGGCCTCGACGTGATCAATCCCCAGAACCTGGGTAAAGGAAGGATGAAGGAAGTGCCCGTTTTCAGCGGACTGGATGTCAACGGACGAGACGTCGTCGTTGGAGAGAAGATCAATGGCAATGTCATCCTTGACGAAGCCCTGAACTACTGCCGCCGTGTATCGCTGCGCTTCCAAGACCAGTTTACCGTTCAGTTAGGCAGTAGTAGCGGAGAGATTCATAACCGTTCACGATTCGTCTATAAACTGGATGGAGTAAACGGCGACTGGGTGAAGACATCGGAGTTGAACCCCAACGTCAACTTCATGTCGCTTCGTTATGGCGACTATACACTACGTGTACATATGCTTAATGATGACGGAACGATGGCAGAGGAAGAGGCTTGCCTGGACATTCATATAGCAGCTCCTTTCTGGCGTGCCCGTTGGGCTATGCTGTTCTACATACTCGCTGTATTGGCTGGAGTATGGTGGTGGCGTCGTTGGTTCCTGCGTCGTCAGCATGAGCGTCTGGCGTTGGAACATCTGCGCCGCGACATGGAGAAGCAGCAAATGATCAGCGATCTGCGTGCGCAGTTTGCCAAAGGCGAGATAGATGCTATACAGGCACCGGAAGTCAAGCCGGAGCCCCTGAACTATAATCCCGTATTAGAAGAACTGGTGGGTGTCGTGAAGCAGTCTGTGGAACACTTCAAGATGTCCGACGACAAGCGCTGTAAGCTGCAGTTTGAGTCGTCGTTGAACCGTCTGACAATGAGGTTCGACCCTGCATTGGTATCCCGCATGATCGATATCCTGTTGACAAACTCAGTAAGATTCTCACCGTCGGGCAAGCGTATTAAGGTGAAAGTGTCGCAATCCGGCAACTACGCCGTGCTGGTAGTGTCTGACCGTGGCTTGGGTATTCCCGAAGAAGCCCGTCCTCACATGTTTGCTCCTACCAGCGACCCCACCATTGGCTTCTACGTGGTGAAGCGCATTGCCGACTTGCACAATGGTAGTGTGCGTGCTGAGGACAATCCTGGCGGCGGTACTGTCATGATAGTAGAACTGCCTATCGACGCTCCTGCCGAAATACCCATTGAGGATGCCGTGTTGATGGACGACTAATTACAGTAATGCAAACCTAAGACTTTAGATATGAAAAGAAGAATGATTATGTGGCCTCTTCTGCTGATAGCAGGGACCATGGTGACTTTGGCTGCTAGTGTGAAACAGCAAGGAAATGCTGTCGTCATCCGACCTGACGGCGGACAGGCCAAAGTGATTCAGCTGGAAGTAATCAATGACAACATTATCCGTGTTCGTGCCACGTCGAAGGACGAACTTCCCGTGAAGCCCGCGAGCCTGATGATTGTGCCGCAAACAGTACCCGCCAAGGGCAGTTACACCATTGATGAGACTGATGATGCCGTCTGCGTAACAGCCAAGAACGTGCGTGCCGTGGTCAGTAAGGCCAAGGGCGAAGTATGGTTCTACGACGGCGAGGGCAAGGTGCGGCTCTTGAAAGAAGCGGAGAACGGCGACGGTAAGCAGTTCTGGGACTTTACTGTGCCAGAGCGCGAATACGGCATCAAGGGTGGGGCTCAGCTGACCGAGGAGATGAAGCACGGCTTGTCTTGGCAGCTGTCGTTTGATTCTCCCGCCGACGAGGCTTTCTACGGATTGGGACAGCACCAGTCGGAGGAGTTCAATATGAAGGGTAAGAACGAAGACCTTTTCCAGTATAACACCAAGGTAAGTATTCCCTTTGTGCTGTCGAACAAGGGCTACGGCCTGCTGTGGGACAGCTACAGCTATTGCCGTTTTGGCAACCCACAGGACTATCTTCAGCTGAACCGCGCCTTCAAGCTCTACGACAAGCAGGGTAGGGAAGGCCACCTTACTGGCACCTATATTGATGCCCGGGGTAAGAAATTGGTGCGCAACGAGGACTCCATCTATTATGAATATGGTACGCCCGCGAAGTCGGCGATTGCCCTGAAAACCGACAATGGCGGCATCAAGAATCTGCCGAAGGACATGAATCTTGCAGGGGCTAACGTGGTTTATGAAGGTTTCATCGAGCCAAAGTGCTGCAAGGGGGGCTGGTGCGATTGCAAGGACAACTGCCAATGCAAGGGAAAGAAGGAACTGTTCCAGTTTATTCTCTACTATGCTGGCTATATCAAGGTTTATATCGACGGCAAGGAGGTGGTTCCCGAGCGCTGGCGCACGGCTTGGAACCCAAATTCCTATAAGTTTGCGGTGGAATTGGAGAAGAAAAAGAAGGTGCAGTTGCGCATTGAGTGGCAGCCCGACGGTGGGGAGTCTTACTGTGGCTTGCGTGTGGCTCAACCCCGCAGTCAGCAGGAGCGTGAGAACCTGACTATCTGGAATGAGATGGCGAAGGACATGGATTACTACTTCATTGCCGGCAAGAACCTCGACGAGGTCATCTCGGGTTATCGCACGCTGACGGGCCGCGCTTCGCTCTATCCTAAATGGGCACTCGGCTTCTGGCAGAGTCGTGAGCGCTACAAGACGCAGGACGAGATTGTGTCGACCTTGGGCGAGTTCCGCAAACGTCAGATTCCCGTCGACAACATCGTGCAGGACTGGAACTACTGGCCCGAGGACCAGTGGGGCAGCCATGAGTTCGAGGCCTCGCGCTATCCCAATCCGCAGCAGATGCTCGACGACGTCCACCAGATGCATGGCCGCTTCATGATCAGCGTATGGCCCAAGTTCTATGTGAACACCGACAACTACAAGGAGCTCGACAGTCATGGTTGGATGTATAATCAGTCGCCTACCGACGATATCCACGACTGGGTAGGCCCCGGCTACAAGAATGGCTTCTACGATGCCTACGACCCTGAGGCCCGCAAGATGTTTTGGCGACAGATGGACGAGAAGCTATACACAAAGTATAATAAAAAAGGTGTGGCTGGCGTCGACGCCTGGTGGATGGATGCCTCGGAGCCCAATGTCCGCGACTGCACGCCGATGTGGTACCGCAAGGCGCTCTGCGGCCCCACGGCTCTCGGCACCTCGACCGAATACTTCAATGCCTATTCTACTGTCAATGCCGATGCCATCTATAACGGCCAGCGTGGCGTGTGGAAGGGCAAGAAGGACGAGCCGCGCGTGTTCCTGCTCACCCGCAGTGGCTTTGCCGGCGAGCAGCGCTACTCTACGGCTACGTGGAGCGGCGACATCGGCACCCGCTGGGAGGATATGCGAGCCCAGATGACCGCCGGACTGAATTACTCGATGTCGGGCATTCCCTTCTGGGGCATGGATCAGGGCGGCTTCTGTGTGGAGAAGCGCTATGAGCAGGCACAACGCCTCTACGACCAGACGAAGCAGGAGAATGAGGACTTGAAGGAGTGGCGTGAGCTGCAGACGCGCTGGAACCAGTTCGGGGCCTTCATCCCCCTCTTCCGCAGTCACGGTCAGTGGCCTTTGCGTGAGATTTGGAACATCGCCCCCGAAGATCATCCCGCCTACAAGTCGTTTGTCTACTACGACCGCCTGCGCTATCACCTCATGCCCTACCTCTACTCTCTGGCAGGCTGGGCTCACTTCAAGGACTACACCTTGATGCGTGCCTTGGTGATGGACTTCGCTGGTGACCAGGAAGTGGAGGACATCGGCAACCAGTGGATGTTCGGTCCTGCGCTGATGGCTTGCCCCGTAGGCTACTATAAGGCTCGCAACCGTTCTGTCTACTTCCCCCGTCAGTGTGGTTGGTACGACCTCTACACGGGTGAGTACACCCAGGGCGGCCAGCGCCTTGTCGTCGATGCCCCTTACGAACGTATTCCCGTCTTTGTCCGCGAGGGAGCCATCATCCCCTTCGGTCCCGAGATGCAGTGGAGCGACGAGAAGCCTGCCGAGCTGATTAACCTCTACGTCTATGCCGGCCAGAACGGCCAGTTCCAGCTTTACGAGGACGAGGGCACCAACTACAATTACGAAAAGGGCAAGTACGCCACCATCGACATCAGCTACGACGACGCATCACGTACCGTCACCATCGGCCAGCGCAAGGGCCAGTTCCCAGGCATGCTGAAGACGCGCCGCTTCAACGTTGTCCTCATCACGAAGGACGCCCCGAAACCGCTCAACTTCGATAGTCCCGAGGGACAGATGGTCAACTATAACGGTAAGGCCGTGAGCGTAAAGCTGTAACTAACCGACCTGACGCTGCAATATTACAAAATAACCGCAACCTCCAAAGGAAAGTTGCGGTTTTTTTGTTCCCTCTTCATTTTTTTGAAGTTTGCCATCTTTTTTGCGCCGGTGCTACACTCTCCCATGGTGGATTACAGCATAACGTCCTCGCCGTTCATCTTTATTATAACGCGGTCTCTGGGCCTTCCTTTGCCATACTGCTTATCCACGAGTGAATCACGTAGGAAGGTTAGGAAGCAAATGGTAGGATGCGAGATCCTGCTGGCCACAGAAGCGTAGCCCGTTTCCTCCATTTGTTTTCTCTGTCGTAGTTTCTCCTCATACTTCGTAGGGAAATAACGTTTCAATAGGGCATCATTTAACTTCGGAGGTATGCCAAAAAAAGGATGCTTAAAGTCATATTCCGAATAACCACCGGCTGCTGAGAAGAAAACAGGATGGCCGCCCACCATACAGACGAACTCAGCTGGAAACATTTCCAGTATATCCAAATCGTAGATATATTGCATCGCATACCGTGTCATGCTGTCATTAAGTTCCTTGAAATAGACCCATACATAGACAGAGTCGCCCTTTGCCAGTTCATTGGCATTCTCTGACTGGAGTATACTATCGTAATAAGCATGAATCTCCTGAGACAACACCTTGTTGGTTACCTCGACCTGAAACGTTGGTTCAGATGGAGAACAGTGGCAAGCCACCATAAGCATCAAAAGAAAGAATACAAGAACTTGCTTATTTTTCATCGCTATCTTTGCATTTGTTCAAACATATTGCAAAGATACGAACTATTTCCGTAACTTCCAAATAAAACTATGTGATTCTATTACTTTATTTCACCAATACCCGTATTCAATTACGCCTTC
>JAEEGG010000744.1_pt1 | contig 95783 bp, 93 predicted proteins | sample 9134161 | NCBI WGS metagenome assembly JAEEGG01 (sample SAMN16246543, study PRJNA631951) | gut metagenome | biome: gut microbiome; feature: rumen; material: CR-attached | host: Bos | place: Iran: Karaj | collected 2018-10
ATCCTGGGGCTGGAGCAGGTTCCAAGGGTTCGGCTGTTCGCCGATTAAAGTGGCACGCGAGCTGGGTTCAGAACGTCGTGAGACAGTTCGGTCTCTATCTGTTGTGGGCGTTGGAAGTTTGCGGAGGACTGACCTTAGTACGAGAGGACCGGGTCGGACCAGCCTCTGGTATACCGGTTGTGGCGTCAGCTGCACCGCCGGGTAACCACGCTGGGTCAGGATAAGCGCTGAAAGCATCTAAGCGCGAAGCCGTCTTCAAGATGAGACTTCCCTTGAGGGTCGTCGGAGACTACGACGTCGATAGGCAGGAGGTGTAAGCGTAGCGATACGCTCAGCCGACCTGTACTAATAGCCCGAGAGACTTTCCCTTTATACGGAAAGATACGCCGAAGGTGAAATTGAAGTAGCGAGTAAGTACGCGAAAGCGACTTTCTGCGGAGTTGGCACGATGATGGCGAGGGATCGCCGTGTGATTGCCGTCCGAGTGATCTTTCTCTCAAGTCATATACAGCGGTGGCTATAGCGGTGAGGAACCACCTCTTCCCATTCCGAACAGAGAAGTTAAGCTCACCATCGCCGATGGTACTGACCCACCAGTTGGGAGAGTAGGTAGCTGCCGTGCTTCGAGAGGCCCGAGAGTCCAAAAGACTCCCGGGCCTTTTTTGTCGAAGCCCGGCAGCCCGGTGGCTTATGCCGCGGAAGGAGGATTGGGGAGAAAACCCTGCAAAACGGCCGGAGTCTCGTTCGGCGGAAAGAGGATTGGGGCGAAATTGCGGGAAATCGCCCGGAGTCTCGTCCAGCGGAAGGAGGATTGGGGCGGAAACACGGGAAAACGGCCGGAGTCTCATGCGGCGGGGCTGTAAACTGGAGGGGCGGAGAAAGCGTGAATGGTGAAAAATTATTATATTTGTAGGAATAAGCACAGGAAAGCCATGCGTATTTCTCTTAAAAAGTTTTTGTTCTGCACACTGAGCGTTCTGTTCTCGGTGTCCTTATCATACTGCACCCGTCCGGAAAACCCCGATCCCGATACGCCCGACACGCCGGATACGCCTGAAGAGCCGGAAGTTGTCCATGTGTCGGATCTTATCATCGGTCCGGACGAGGATATCGTCCTGGAGGTCGGCCAGACCGAGCAGCTTACCTGTACGGTCTTGCCGGAAGATGCCGCCGACAAGAGTTTCAGCTGGAAGAGCGATCACACGGAATTCGCAACGGTGGATGACAAGGGTTTGGTAAAGGCCGTCGCTGTCGGCGAGGCCAGGATATCTGCCGTCGCGACGGACGGCGGCATCACCGCGACCAAGCTCGTTACAGTCTACAAGCCGCAGCCCCAGGCATTTACCTATATCACGCCCACGGCGCCGGCTATAGGTGACAGTCACATGATTACCCCCGGTCACGACGTGGTCATTCGTTTCCGTCCCGGTGAGACTTTCCAGCTTCAGGCGAAAGGTACGCCCGAGGATGCGGACGATGAGTTGGAATTCCTCAATGCGACCGGTTCGCTGGGCTTCGACGTCACTCCGGACGGTCTTTTCACCGCCACGAGCGGGTGCGGAATGCTCAATAGCAATGATTACAGGAATCATTATGTCCTTGTCCGCTCCAAGAAAAACCCGAAAGTCAGCGCAAAATACTATATTCAGGTCACCGGCAGCAACACCAAGCGGATTGCCATTGTCGACTCCTCTGTTCCCGATCATTTCGTCCATCCCGCAGGCATTGTCCTGCCACTCCGTTACAGTGAGTATATCGGCAAGGGCGTTACCCGCAATTTCGGGGTCTATCTCGAAACCGCGGATGGGGGCTACCGGGCCGTCAACAGCAATTTCTCGATTGTCTCCTCGAGCGGTCCTGTCTCCTTCGTAAAAGATGGCAACCGCTGGAAAGCCACGGTGAACACAAATGCGTCGGTCTGCTCTCCCAACTCGACCGTCGAGGCCTCAGTGACCATTAAGGTCAACGGCGGCGAACGGACCATCCCGTTCCTCGTCTGCCAGAATGACCCACTCTATCCCAAACTCGGGGATGGCTTGCGTGCTGACAAGGAAGGTTATCTGGACGGAGGATACCGTGGCAACGGTGTCTTCGAAGCGCCGCCATACGCAGCCGATGTCAAGAAGGCAAATGTGATGATTGCCTATCTGGGAAACATTCCCTACGAAGCCGATCCGATCTACAAGAACTACTGTGCCGGTGGAATCAGTGCCGGCGGCGTGAATTACCACGGCATCGCGATTCCGGTCAATACCGGCCGCCTCTACCGATCTTCCAAGCCCAACGGCGAAGTATTCTCGGAAGACCGGGACAATCTGTTCAATTCGGACGACTGGCCGAAATGGTTCAAGGACAGCAAGAATAATGTCGACCTTACGGGCCTGATTTCTCTCAACAGCGGTAAGGCCAGCGCTTTTGCCAACACCAGCGCGCTGGTGTTCCGCAACCGTTTCTGCGGGACGTCCCACGATGTAAAACCTGCCAATTTCTTCGTTTCATATTCCATTCTCATGCCCAGCGAGAGCCAGGAGCAGGTGAAGATTTCTGACTTCAGCTGGGAAAGCGATTTTTACGGCGACCTGGCGACGGGCAATTTGAAGAGCACCTCCGACACATTCAATGCCAAGACCCTGTACTCGGACGGCCATTATCTCCATAGTCCCTGGCTCCTGCCGACGCTCGTCGATATGTCCTTGATCCTGGGTGTTTCCATCAACGCTTCCAGCCTCACCACCACCGAAAAGGAGGTCACGGTACGCGATTCGCGGGTCTTGGATCGGCTGGCGGTGTTCCAGAGTTGCGGAAAATACTTCAGCGGCGTCAAGCCGACCTACGATTACGCTTACTGGCTTTCCCAAAGCAGCTCACAAGGTGCCACCGCACCGCGGCTGACCATCAGCAGCGGATTCGTGATCACGGTCAAACTGGAATTGAAGGAACAGAATCGGGCTTACGTCCTGCCGATTGCTTACTTCTGATGTACTAGATAATAACCTAACCCTTTGCATAGAATGAAATACATCCCCTTCCTGAGCCTGGCCCTTGCGGCCTCGGTAACCTTTGTGGCCTGCGTAAATTCCTCCCGGAAAACCGTTTCCGAGGAAGATTGGATCGAGCAGACGCTCGCGAAGATGAGCGTTGAGCAGAAAGTGAAAGTGATCCATGCGCAGAGCAAGTTTTCCAGTGCCGGCGTGCCGGAACTCGGGGTCCCCGAACTGTGGTGTACCGACGGTCCGCACGGAATCCGCCCCGAAGTCCTCTGGGACGAATGGGAGCAGGCGGACTGGACCAGCGACTCCTGCGTGGCCTTCCCGGCCCTGACCTGCCTGGCCGCGACCTGGAACCGTGAGGTGGCCGCGCTGTATGGCAAGTCCATCGGCGAGGAGGCCCGTTATCGGGATAAGGATGTGCTGCTGGGACCGGGCGTCAACATCTTCCGCACGCCGCTCGGCGGACGCAATTTCGAATATATGGGCGAAGACCCGTATCTGGCCGGGGAGATGGCCGTTCCCTACATCAAGGGCGTCCAGTCCAACGGCGTCGCGACCTGCGTCAAGCACTACTGCCTCAACAACGAAGAAACAAATCGCCACACGGTGGATATCGACCTTGACGACAGGGCGCTGTATGAGATTTACCTGCCGGCCTTCAAGAAGGCGGTGCAGGAGGGCGGATCCTGGTCGATCATGTCGAGCTACAACCTCTACCGCGGTCAGCACGTGAGCCACAACCACCGTCTCCTTGTGGACATCCTCAAGGGCGAATGGGGCTTCGACGGAGCTGTCATCAGCGACTGGGGCGGCGTTCACGACACCGACGAGGCCATCCACAACGGGATGGACATCGAATTCGGCACCTGGACCGACGGCCTCACGATGGGCAAGACCAATTCCTACGACAGTTACTATCTGGCCGATCCGTATCTGGAGAAGATCCGTAGCGGCGAGGTGGGTACGGAAGAACTTGACGACAAAGTCCGCCGCGTGCTGCGCCTGATTCACCGCACCGCGATGAATCCGGACAAACCCGCCGGCAGCATGCGATCTCCCGAGCACTATGCCGCCGCCCGCAGGATCGGAGACGAAGGCATCGTCCTCCTCAAGAACGAAGGCCTCCTGCCCGTCAAGCCCGAAACCAAAAATATCCTCATCGTCGGCGAGAACGCCATCAAGAGTATGATCGTCGGGGGCGGCAGTTCCTCCCTCAAGGCCCAGCGGGAAATCTATCCGCTGCTCGGTATCACCGAGCGGGCCGAGGCGGCCGGCGCCAGCGTCAAGTGGGTCCGCGGCTATGTCGGCAGTACGGACAATTCCTACAACGGCGTCAAGTCCGGTCAGGATCTGAGCGAGAGCCGTAGCGCCGGCGCGCTTATCGCCGAGGCCGTGGAAGAAGCCGCCAAGGCCGATCTGGTCCTCTTCATCGGCGGACTCAACAAATCCAAGAACCAGGACTGCGAAGGCAAGGACCGCGAAGGGCTGGAACTTCCCTACGGTCAGGATGAGGTGATCCGCGCCCTCGTGGAAGCCAATCCCCGGACCGCCGTCATTCTCATCAGCGGCAATCCCGTCGCGATGCCGTGGGTGGACGATGTCAACGCCATCGTCGAAGCGTGGCACGGCGGCAGCGAGGCCGGACACGCCCTGGCGGACGTTCTCTGGGGCGACGTCAACCCGAGCGGCCATCTTCCGTTCACCTGGCCCGTCGCGCTTGCGGACTGCCCGGCCCATCAGGAAGGGATGGCATTCCCCAACGACGGAAAGACCTTCTACGACGAGGGTATCCTCGTGGGCTACAGGTGGTTCGACACCAAGGGCGTCAAGCCGCTCTTCCCGTTCGGCCACGGCCTGAGCTATACGACCTTCGAGATCGGGGAGGCCCGGCTGAGCGGCAAGACGATCCGCAAGGACGGTTCGCTGAAAGTCAGCGTTCCCGTGACAAATACCGGCGACCGTGCCGGCGCCACCGTTGTCCAGCTCTACATCTCCGACGACGAGGCCTCCGTGCTGCGTCCGGCGAAGGAACTCAAGGGCTTCGAGAAAGTCTCCCTCGATCCGGGCGAGACCCGGACCGTGACATTCACCGTCAAGGAGGAGGATCTCCGTTACTTCGATGCGGACGCCCACGCCTGGATCTCCGAGAACGGCACTTTCACGGCCTGCATCGGATGCAGCGCCGGGGATATTGCGACGGAGGCGACATTTACGCTAATTTAAGAGAAAGGTATGAAAATTCTGGTAGTTGACGACGAAAGGTATATCAGGAGCTCCCTGAAGGAGCTTCTGGAGATGGAAAACCATACGGTCGATGCGGCGGAGAACGGAGCGGACGCCGTCAAGATGGCCGAGAGCGAGAGGTACGACGTCCTGTTCTGCGACATCAAGATGCCCGGCGGAATGGACGGCGTGGAGGTGCTCGCCAAACTGATCGAGGACGGAGTCGAGACGCCGATCGTGATGATCTCCGGCCACGGTGACATTGAGACGGCCGTGGAGTGCATGCGGCGGGGCGCCTTTGATTTCATCGAAAAGCCCCTCGACCTGAACCGCATCCTCATTACCGTCAAGAACGCCTCCGAGAAAGGCGCCCTCGTGAAGGAGAACAAAGTCCTCCGCAAACGCATCTACGGGCAGGAGATGATCGGAGAGTCCGAGCCCATCCTCCGTGTCAAGGAGATGATCGGGAAAGTGGCCCCCACCGATGCCAGCGTGCTCATTCTGGGTCCCAACGGCTCCGGCAAGGAACTCGTCGCCCGCAGCCTGCACCAGCTCAGCGGCCGCTCGATGATGCCGTATGTCGAGGTCAACTGCGCCGCCATCCCTTCCGAACTGATCGACAGCGAACTCTTCGGCCACAAGAAGGGCTCCTTCACTTCCGCCATCAAAGACCACAAGGGCAAATTCGAACAGGCGGACGGCGGCACCATCTTCCTCGACGAGATCGGGGACATGTCGCTTGCGGCCCAGGCCAAGGTGCTCAGGTGCCTGCAGGAGAAGAAGATCACCCCCGTCGGCGGCGACAAGGATATCTCGGTGGATGTCCGCGTCATCGCGGCGACCAACAAGGATATCCAGACGGAGATCCGGGAGAAGCGCTTCCGCGAAGATCTGTATCACCGGCTCAGCGTCATCGTGATACGGGTTCCCGCACTGGACGAGCGGAAGGACGACATCCCCCTGCTGACGGACTATTTCATCGAGAAAATCTGCTCCGATTCCGGCAAACCCCGCAAGGAATTCACGCCGGAGGCGGTAAAGGCCCTCGTCGCGAAAGACTGGTCCGGCAACATCCGCGAACTCCGCAACGTCGTCGAACGCCTCATCATCCTCGGCGGCGACCCGGTTACCGAAAACGATGTCAAACTTTATGTATAGAGAGATATGAAGAAGTTAGTTTGTACTATGCTGGGCCTGGCCGTCGCGCTGTCCGCGATCCTCTCCTGCGGGGAGAAGATCTCTTCGCACGGCTCCGGATCCAGTTTCGTCTTCACGGACGAATCCGACAACATTACGGCCACCTCCGCACGGCTTCACGCCCATTACGTCGGCACCGGGATCGAGGGCGACAATGTGGGAGTCATCTGCGACAAGGATGGGAAACTCAATGCCTCCAAGTCGCCCCGCGTGTCTTCGGTTCCCGGGGAGGACGGCAAATTCTATGTCACGTTCTTCGATCTGACTCCGGACACGGTCTATGAATATATGGCCTACGCCAAAGCGGACGGGAAGGAGTATTACGGCAAGAAGAAATCTTTCCGGACGCAGGGAATCCCCGTGACTTCCGTGACCGTGACCGCTCCCGCGACGATCCTTTATATGGAGGACAACAAGCCGATGGAGCTGACGGTAAAGGTGTTGCCGGAGAATGCGAACCAGCAGGTCACCTGGACTTCCTCCAACGACAAGATCGCGACGGTCAGCAACACGGGGGTCGTGACCGGCAAGAGCGGCGGGGAAGTGACCATTACGGCGACTTCCGTGCAGACCTCCTCCAAGTCCGGCAGCTGCAAGATTTCCATCAAATCCGTTCCGCCCGCCGGTGCGATCGATCTGGGCCTCCCTTCGGGCCGCTACTGGCGCAACTGCAATCTGGGGGCGAACAACGCCTCCCAGAGGGGAGATTACTATGCCTGGGCCGAGATATCCTCGAAGAGTTCGTTCACGGAAGGTAACTATAAGTGGAAATCGACCACTCATATTATGTATGAAAAATACCAGGGCAGTTATTCCAGCAGTTATGGGGATGGGGATCATCTGACTTATCTCCGTCAGGCCGATTACGAGGATGACGCCGCCCGGCAGAAACTCGGCGGCACCTGGCGGATCCCCTCCGCGGCCGACTGGTTTGAACTTCGCACCAACTGCACCTTGACCAAAGTCTCGGGCGGCATCAAATTTACGGCAAAGAACAAAGACCGTCGTGGTCAGTACAACGAGATTATCCTTCCTTTCGGCGGTTATAAGTTAGAGAGTGCGATGCAGTATCCCGATAGCGGGTATTATGGTGAGAATCAGGGTTATTATTGGGGGGATGAGGTCCGTTACAGATGGTATAACGCCTCTCCGGATAACTTCTCCGCCATGATGTCTTTTATCAAATTCGGCTCGGAGTGCAATGCCGGGGACGAATGGAAGTGTCGCTATTATGGCGCGATGATCCGTCCCGTTTGCGATTAAGCGGGGGATTTTGTAAATTTGCAGCCGCGAAAACATTAAATATCAATTTATATGGCAACAACAGCTGATTTCAAGAACGGTCTTTACCTCAATTACAACGGCAAACCCTGCGTCATCGTATGGTTCCAGCACGTCAAGCCGGGCAAGGGTCCCGCTTTCGTAAAAGCCAAACTCCGCAACCTGGAGAACGGCCGCATCCTCGAGAACACCTTCACCGCCGGTGTCAAGATCGACACCATCACGGTGGAGCGCCGCCCCTACCAGTTCCTCTATGACGACGGTGAGGCGTTCAACTTCATGCACGAGGAGACCTACGAGCAGATTACCCTTCCCCACGACGTCGTGGAGAACAGCGATCTGATGAAGGCCGGCCAGCACGTCGAAATGATGTTCGTGACCGAGCCCGAGGAGCGCTGCCTCACCTGCGAGCTCCCGACCTATGTCACCCTGGAGGTCACCTACAGCGAGCCCGCCGTCAAGGGCAATACCGCCTCGACGAGCGCGCTCAAGGAGGTCGAGCTCGAGACCGGAGCCAAGATCATGGTCCCGCTCTTCATCAACACGGGCGACGTCATCACGGTCAATACCACCGACCGCACCTACGGACAGCGGGTATAAGGTATCAGAATCTCAAGATAGCGGAGAAATAGCTAGAGAAAACGAGCGCATCATCAATAAGTGATGCGCTCGATTTTGAATTGCTGGATCTGATAAGTGTCGCCCCTCAGACTGAGGAAGAGGGTGACCTGATAGATTTCGCCGCCGGCGGTCAGGCTGCCGAGGGCGTATTTCATATTGCCGCTGCTGGCCTGATGGGTGATCTCGAAGGCGCGGGGCGTGTGTTCGTCGAAGAAACTCTTGAGGATCTGCCGGGCCTGTTTCCGGGAGGAATCGTTGGTCGAGGAGATGATGGATATCTCGAGGTTGTCGGCGAACCAGGCCGAGAGACTGGGGACGTCCCCCTGCCGGATATATTTTGCGATCGGGACGAAGACATCGCCCTTGATGGGCTCCTGGGCGGTGGTTCCGAGTCCGGCCGCAAAGGTCAGGAGCAGCGTCGTAATGATGGTTTTGAGTTTCATTCCAGGCACATATCTTGCAAATTCCGAGCCATTTTTATACTTTTGCGTTATGAACTTGAATCTGCTCGTGGTGGGGAAGACGGATGTGAACTGGGTCCGTGATGCACTGGAGGTCTATGTCTCCCGGCTGTCGCATTATGCGCGTTTCCATCTCGTGGAAATCCCCCAGCTCAAGAATGTATCGGCCCTGAGCCGCACGGAAATCAAGGAAAAGGAAGGGGCGCTCATTCTCGGAAAGGTCAGACCGACGGACGAGGTGTTCCTTTTCGACGAGCACGGCAGGCAGTACACCTCGGTCGAATTCGCCTCTTTCCTCCAGGAGAAGACGGTCCGCGCGCGGGGCGACCTGTTTTTTGTCATCGGCGGGGCGTACGGCTTCTCGGATGCCGTCCATTCCCGCGCGGACGGGGAGATATCCCTCTCGAAGATGACCTTCTCGCACCAGATGGTCCGTGCCATCGCCGCCGAGCAGATATACCGGGCGTTTACCATCATGAAAGGGGAGCCGTATCACAATGAATAAGGGGAAATTCATCAATATTCTTTCCGCCGCACTGCTGTTTCTGGCATTGTGCACGGCGGGAATATCTTTCCTGTCCACCCCTGCCGGGAATGGAAATGCGGCGCTAGCGCGCAGGATGGGCCGGAGTCTCGGGCGGCGGATCGCCCGGATCGAAAAACTCGCGCAGCAGCCCTCTTCGGAGAAGCTGCCGGACGATATGGTCATCTACCGTTACGAGAACGATTCGCTCGTCGCCTGGTACAACCAGTTCCCGCTTTACCGGGACGATCTCACATCCCGCGTCGCCGTGCAGCGGCTTTCCGGGCTGCACGGCCGGATCGTATCCCCGCTGGCCGATCTGGACGAAAAGTACAGTTTCGTCAATTACGGGCCCAAGTGGTATATCGCCCGGTGCGAGACGCTGGGGCCCCTGAAGACGGTTCTCGGCCTGGAGGTCGCTAACGACCTCGCCGAGGAAGACTACACCGTGAAACCCCTTTCCGAGAGTATCGGCGAACCCGTATATGTCAATGGGGAGCCGCTTTTCAACATCTCCGGCACCGCTTCCGGCGAAGCTGCCGGCCGGGCATCTCCGCTGATCTGGATTTCCGCCTTGCTTCTCCTTTGTTCCGTCCTGATTTTCCTGAAGGGACATCCTTCTCCGGGGTGGCTGGCGCTGGCCTTCGCGGTCGTGACTGCGGTGATTTTCACGCTGTACCTCTACGGGCGGACTCTCTCCGGCAGCGTCCGGATGTTCTCCCCGCTGCTATATGCCGACGGCGCGTTCCTCTATTCGCTCGGCGCCCTGCTGCTGCTGAACCTCCTCATCACGCTCCTGGTCTTCTGCATCTCCTTTGTGGCGGGCTCGAAGCGAACGCCGCTCCGCATTGTGCTCTGCAGCGTGGCGATCCTGCTGGTCATCGCCTATATCCACCTGAGTTTCCGGAGTCTGGTGATGAATTCGGGCATCTCGACCGAGATTTTCAAGATCGCGAGCCTGTCGGTCTACACCTTCCTCGTCTATGTGTCCTATTTCCTCCTGTCGCTGACGGTGCCGCTGCTGGCAAGGATGTGCTTCCCGAACGCCGTCACCCTTCAGGGTCGTCTCATCTTCGCCCTTGTCGCCGCGATATACTTCGTGGCGGCGTCGTCCGTGCTGGGACTCCGGAAGGAGATCAACCGTGTGGAGGTCTGGGGCAACCGCCTCGCGATGGACCGCGACATCGCCCTCGAACTGCAGCTCCGGAGCATCGATCCGGCCCTTCAGGAGGATTCGCGCCTGGCGCTGATGTCCGCCCAGCCGGGGAGCAACCTCAAGATCGAGGACAACCTCAAGGAGACCTACATGGGACGTCTCGCCCAGGGGAATGACATCAGCGTATACCTGCTCGGCGACCAGAATACCCGCGGGGTGGAGGCCATCTTCGACCGGCGTGTCCGGCGGGGAACGCCCATTGCGGAGGATTCCCACTTCTTCTACAGCCGCGACAACAACGGCCGCTCCCGCTACACGGGGTTCTTCACCTACTATGTCGAGGGCTACGGCTCCACCGGCCTGATGATCTGCGTCGAGTCGAAGGCCAACCGCGAGGACCGCGGCTACCTCACCCTGCTCGGTATCTCCGAGCCGGGCCGGGTCAACCTGCCGCCGGTTTATTCCTACGCCAAATACGTCAACGACCGCCTGGTGACCTTCAAGGGCAATTACGCCTATCCGACGCTGGTCGGCGACAAGATCCGCTCCCAGCTGGAGCGGAACGCGGGCGGGTCCCTCAAGATGGGCGGATTCGTGCATTTCATCCGGGAAATTCCCGGCGACGAGATGATTGTCGTCTCGCGTCCGGTCATCGACTGGCTCAACTACCTGGTGGAAGGGGTCATCTTCGCCATCGTCCTGTATCTGATGCTGACGCTGGTATGGTACACGCCCAGCCGCCGTTACCGCCCGGAGAAGGCGTATTTCCGCCGCCGGATCAACTGGGTGCTCTTCTCTTCGCTCCTGCTGACGATGGTCGGAATGGCGGTATTCAGCGTCTACTTCGTGTACCGACGCAGCGAGGCGGCGCGGCGCGATATCCTGAGTTCGCGTATCAACACCATCCAGTCGGTGATGCTGGGCCGCTGCCGGAATGCGGAGGATTTCCGCGACCTGCTGACGCAGGAGGTCCATTCCGCGATGGAGAACGTGAGCGGAAGTCTCAAGGCGGACCTGACGCTTTACACGCCGTCGGGCAAGGCGCTGATGACCACGACGCCCGAGATATTCGACCGGATGATCATCGGCACCCGGATCGATATGGATGTGCTCAGCGACATCGTCGCCCGTCACAGGCGTTTCGTCATCAGCCCCGAGCGCATCGGCTCCAAGCGGTATTACGCCCTCTACGCCCCGCTTACCAACGGGGACGGGAAGATGGTCGCCATCATCGGTTCGCCTTACTCCAGCGACGATTATGAGATGGAAAACGAGGCGGTGTCCCACATCGCGACGATCCTGGTGGTGTTCCTCCTGCTGCTGATCCTGGCGCGGCTGATTTCCTCCCGGCTGGTGGACCGGCTGGTGCGGCCTCTCAGCGAGATGAGCGACAAGATGGAGGCGGCCGACGTGACGCATCTGGAGCATATCGAATACGACCGCGACGATGAAGTCTCCTCGTTGGTGAATGCCTACAACCAGATGGTGGACGTGCTCTCGGACAGTACCCGGAAACTGGCGGAGGCCGAGCGGGACAAGGCGTGGACGGCGATGGCCCGCCAGGTCGCCCACGAGATCAAGAACCCGCTGACCCCGATGCAGCTCCAGATTCAGATGCTCATCCGCCAGAAGGAGACCGGGAATCCTGCCTGGACCGCCAAGTTCGACGAGGCGTCGAAGATCATTCTCAGCCATATCAGGATCCTGGCCTCCACGGCCGACGAATTCTCCAACTATGCCAAACTGGGAATGGAGAAGACCGTCGAGATTCCGCTCGACGCCCTGCTCTCGGATGAGGTGGATATGTTCGCGTCCCGGGAGGATATCGAATTTACCTATATCGGGCTCTCGGGTGCCGTGATCAACGGCCCGAAGCCCCAGCTGACCCGGTGTATCGTCAATCTCCTTACCAACGCCGTGCAGGCGGTCGACCAGCGCCGGCAGGCGGAAGGGGAGTCCTGGAAGGGCCGCATTGTGGTTTCGCTCCGCAATTCCATCAGGGACGGCTACTACGATATGGTGTTCGAGGACAACGGCCCCGGCGTGAAGGAAGAGGATATCCCGAATCTGTTCTCTCCCAATTTCACGACCAAGACGGGCGGCTCGGGCCTCGGGCTCGCCATCACCCGCAGCATCGTGGAGTACTGCAAGGGCGAAGTCCGGTATTCCCGTTCCTTCTCGCTCGGCGGCGCCTGCTTCACTATCAGCTATCCCAAGTAATATAGGGAAATATAGAAATCTTTTGTATATTTGTATTGTCAAATTCCCCAAGCGATGCAAATCAAAGACGCACAGTTTGTCCAGAGCAGCACCCGGATTCAGCAGAAACCGAAGGACGGCTTGCCGGAATTTGCATTCATCGGCCGGAGCAACGTCGGCAAATCTTCCCTGATCAATATGCTTTGCGCCCGCCGCGGCCTGGCGAAGACCTCCCAGACCCCGGGCAAGACGCGGCTCGTCAACCATTTCCGCATCAACGGCTCCTGGTATATCGTAGACCTCCCCGGATACGGCTACGCCAAAATGTCCGACAAGGGCCGGGAGGAACTCCGGCAGATCATCAGCGACTACATCCTCGGTTCGGCGGAGATGGTGCTCCTCTTTGTGCTGATCGATTCGCGTCACGACCTCGGCAAGGTGGATCTGGAATTCCTTGACTGGATCGGGGAGAACGGCGTACCCTTCTCCATCATCTTTACCAAGGGCGACAAGACCGGCCCCAACGTCCGTGCCGCGCAGGTGGAGAAGAACTGCAAGACCCTGCTGGAAAAATGGGAGGAACTGCCCCCTGTGTTTGTGAGTTCGTCGGAGACGGGGCTCGGGAAGGAAGACATCCTCAACTATATAGAAAGTGTACTAAAATCCCTTTGATTATGGAAAATCGAGAGCACCAGATGAAACTTTTCAGCTGCCGGGCGGCGAAAGATTTCGCACAGAAGGTTGTAGAAGAGATCAACAAACTCAATGATCCCTACGTGCACGACATCCAGCTGGGCGACCTGGAGGTGACCCAGTTCAGCGACGGAGAGTTCCAGCCCTCCTTCGCCGAGAGCGTCCGCGGCGCGACCTGTTTCATTCTCCAGTCCACCTTCCCTCCTACCGACAATCTGATGGAGTTGCTTCTGGCCATCGATGCCGCCAAGCGGGCCTCCGCCGACAAGGTACTGGCCGTGCTGCCCTACTACGGATGGGCGCGACAGGACCGCAAGGACAAGCCGCGTGTTTCCATCGGCGCCAAGGTCGTGGCCAACCTCCTGAAGGTCGTCGGCACCGACGGCCTCATCACCTGCGACCTCCATGCCGACCAGATCCAGGGCTTCTTCGATTTCCCGGTCAACCACCTTTACGCCAGCAACGACTTCCTCGATACGCTTCTCAAACTCCAGCGAAAATACCGCTCCAACTTCTCCATCGCCGCTCCGGATATGGGCGGCGCCAAACGGGCCAACATCTACGCCCGGCACCTCCACTGCCCGGTCGTCATCTGCCACAAGACCCGCTCCAGGGCCAACCAGGTCGACCGCATCCAGCCGATCGGCGAGGTGGAAGGCCGCGACATCGTCATCGTGGACGACATCATCGATACCGCCGGCACCCTCACCGAGGCGGCCAACGAGCTGATGAAACGCGGCGCCAAGAGCGTCCGGGCCTTCGCGACGCACGCCGTGCTCTCCGGCCCCGCCTACGAACGCATCGACAAGTCCGCCCTCGAGGAGGTTTACGTGACCGATACCATTCCGCTCTCGACCGATCCCGAGAAGGTCAAGTACCAGGGCAAGTTCCGCGTGGTCTCCATCGCCGCGACTGTCGCCAAGATGATCCTCCGCGTGTACAACTACCAGCCCATCAGCACGGAATTCATCATGTAGCCGGCTCCATGAAGGTCTTCCTCGCCGCCGTACTCTTCATAGGCCTCTGCGTCCTGGGCCTCGGCGTGAGCATCTTCTTCCGCAAGGGCGGCCACTTCCCCGAGACCGACATCTCGAAGAACAAAGATATGAAGCGGCTCGGCATCACCTGCCCCCGCGAGGATGAGCTGCGTGAGCAGGGCAAAAAGCCCTCCGGTTGCACGGGTAAGTACACTTCCGCCTGCGAGGGCTGCGCGTTTCGCGGGATGGAATGAGCTGATTTTTGGCCATTTTTGCACAGATGTATTTCAATATGAAAAAAATAGCACAATTATTCCTGGGTCTGGCGATTGCCGTCTCGTGCGCCCAGGCGCCGCAGCAGGCAGGGGTGGCGTTTGACGAAGTCCTCGCCTCCCGCAGGAGCGTCCGCAGTTATGATCCGTCCAGGACCATTTCCGAGGCGGAGGTCCGCGACCTGCTTATCGCTACGCAGGAGGCCCCTTCCTGGGCAAACCAGGAGCCCACGAAGTATTATGTCGTGATGTCGGAGGAGAAACGTGCCGCTATCCTGGAGATGGTCGGGCGGAACAAGGAACGTGTCGCCGAAGCCCCCGTATTCATCGTGTCCACCTTCGAGAAAGGGAAATCCGGCTTCTTCCAGGGGACGCAGACCAATGAGATCGGAGACGGCTGGGGCGCCTACGACAACGGCCTCAGCAATGCATATCTCATCCTGAAGGCCCGTGCGATGGGATTCGACACCCTCATTATGGGCATGAGGGACAGCGAGGCGCTCCGCTCCGCGTTCGGGATTCCCGAAAGTGAGACGGTCATGGCCGTCATCGCCCTCGGCTATCGCGCCGCCGAGCCCACCCGTCCCGACCGCCGGCCGCTGGACGATGTCGTGAAGTTCTTCTGATAGGCCGTTTGCGGAAAATTTGCTATCTTTGCGACGCGATTTTAAACGATTACAACGATGGCACTTGTAGCGATAGTGGGACGGCCCAATGTGGGGAAGTCCACCCTTTTTAACCGCCTGGTCGGGATGCGGCAGGCGATTGTGGATGAGACGGCGGGCGTGACCCGGGACCGTCACTACGGCAAATGCGAATGGTGCGGCCGGGAGTTCTCGGTCGTGGATACCGGCGGATATACCTCCAACTCGGACGATGTGTTCGAGGAGGCGATCCGGAGCCAGGTGCATATCGCCATCGAGGAGGCGGACGTGGTGCTGTTCCTCGTCGAGGCCGGGACGGGCGTCACGGACTACGACGCCGAGATCGCCGATGTCCTGCGCCGGAGCAAGAAGCCGGTCGTCCTGTGCGTCAACAAGGTCGACAGCGGCGAGAAGATGTTCGACGTGTATCAGTTCTATTCGCTCGGACTCGGCGAGGTCGAGAGCATTTCAGCCGCGACCGGATCCGGAACGGGCGACCTTCTCGACAAGATTCTCAAGGTGCTTCCGGAAGAGGACGCCGCTCCCGAGGAGAGGACCGACATTCCGCGCATCACCATCGTCGGCCGCCCGAACGTGGGCAAGTCTTCCCTGACCAACGCCCTTCTGGGAGAGGAACGCAACATCGTCACGCCGGTCGCCGGGACCACCAGAGACTCCATCTCCACCTATTACAACAAGTTCGGCCACGAATTCATGATCGTCGACACGGCCGGCATCCGCCGCAAGGCGAAGGTCAACGAGGACCTCGAATTCTACAGCGTGATGCGTTCCATCCGCGCCATCGAACACAGCGACGTCTGCATCCTGATGATCGACGCCACCGCCGGCATGGAGGCCCAGGATATGAATATCTTCAACCTCATCCAGCGCAACCGCAAGGGCTGCGTCCTGGTGGTGAACAAGTGGGACCTCTTCGAGAAGGATTCCAACACGATGCGGGACTACATCAAGGGCCTCAAGGCGCGCATCGCGCCGTTTGACGACGTGCCGATCATCTTCACCTCCGTCCTGAACAAGCAGCGCATCATCGATGTGCTGAACGCTGCGGCGCAGGTCTGGGAGAATATGTCCCGGAAGATTTCCACCTCCGAGCTCAACGACGTGATGCTCCCGGAGATCGAAAATTATCCCCCTCCGGCCTGGAAGGGGAAATACGTCAGGATCAAGTATGTAACCCAGCTCCCGACCCGCACGCCGTCCTTCGCGTTCTTCTGCAATCTGCCGCAGTGGGTCAAGGATCCTTACAAGCGGTTCCTGGAGAACAAGCTCCGCGAGCACTTCGACTTCACGGGCTGCCCGATCCAGGTCTTTACGAGACAGAAATAAGATACGTCTGCCCGGTCGCGTTCAGCATCCCCTTCACCATCGAGAGGGGAAGGGTAACCGTGATGAAACCGGCCGCGTGGGGGGCGATGACGTAGGGAGGATAGACGAATACGAGGCCTTCGTCCGAGAAATAGGGATCCGTCTCCGGGAGTTTGAATTCCGGATCGGAGGCGTCGGGGACCTTGAAGAAGGTGTCGTCGCCGTAGTCGACGCGGAGTTTCTTGGCGAGGATGGCCTTGAGCTGCTTCATTCCGTCTTTGGTGAACATATCCCAGGAGAACCGGCGGCCGTCGGACTTGCGGAAGGTGACTTTCGTGTCGATGGCGTCGCCGTGGGCGTCTTCGCCGGAACTGTATTCGCCGGTCTCGGCGTAGGTGATGATATGGGAGGTCTCGTGGAAACGGGAGAAATAGCGTGAGCACTGGAAACTGAATTTGTCCTTGATCGCTTCCCTAATCTCTTTGTCGGCGTAGTAGTCGAACATCGCCTCCACATCGTCGAGCGAACCGGTCCAGCTGCCGCCGAGACTCTCGCTGATCCATTCGCGGATGGCGTTGCCGGTGACGGTCTCGCCGGACATCGGATACTGGGCGCGGATCAGGTATTTGCAGTTTTTGCCGGTCTTTTCGACCCGGATGCCCCGGACGCCGACCCACATCCCGGTCTGGGCGCCGGCGGTCAGCGCAAGGAAGGAAAGCACGATAATTGCAAGAATTCTTTTCATAGTGCGTGAACTTTCCTCAAAGATACGGATTTTATCTATATTTGCAGAATGAAAATGCAGAAAATCATAGCGGTCATCGCCCTTTTGCTCCTTCTGGGAGCGACGGCGGCCGCCCCGCGCCAGCCGCTCGCCGGCCTGAGTCTGACGGGGTATTCCATCGATTCCGTCCGCCCGCAGTCGCTGCGGGGGCTCTCGGGTGCGGTCACCGTAGGAGTGAGCAACACCGGAGAGCAGCGTACGATCCGCAATGTGAGCGCCGTCCTCTACAAGAGCGGCCGGAAGGTGGCGCACGGGCGGTGTTCGGACATCGCCCTGAAGCAGGGGGCCTCAAGCGTCCGGGTAGCGGGCCAGGTGTCGCTCGCGGAAGGCGTCTCCCTCCTGGAGGCGATGCGCTCCGTGATTTCCTTCAGGCCGGCGGAATATACGGCGGACGTCGTCTGCTCCGTGGTGGATGCGGACGGCAGGGCGGAGACATTTGTGCGCCGGGGTATCCCCGTCGGCAATTACATCAAATGATTGTATTCATCCAGGGCTTTGCGGAGTACGACAAGCGCCTTGGCAAGATCCTCTTTGTTGAGGACGTACGCCATCCGGACCTGATCGCGCCCTTCGCCGGGATCGGTGTAGAATCCCGCGCCCGGGGCCATCATGATCGTTGAGCCCTCCCACTGGAAATCGGTAAGGCACCACTTGCAGAATTTCTCGGCATCGTCCACCGGGAGACGGACCATCACATAGAACGCGCCCATCGGCGTCGGGGCGTAGACGCCCTCGATCTTGTTGAGTCCGTCGATGAGGAAATTGCGGCGGTCCAGGTATTCCTCGTAGACATCGGCGAGGTATTCCTTGGGCGTGGAGATCGAGGCCTCGGCGATGATCTGCCCCACGAGCGGCGGGCTGAGGCGGGCCTGGCAGAATTTCATCACGGCTTCTCTCACCTTGCGGTTCTTTGTAATCAGCGCGCCGATCCGGATGCCGCATTCGCTGTAGCGCTTCGAGACCGAATCCACCAGCACGACATTCTCCTCGATGCCCTCGAGGTGGAAGGCGGAGATGTACGGCTGCTTGGTGTAGATGAATTCGCGGTAGACTTCGTCGGAGAAGAGGAAGAGGTTGTGGTCGCGGACGATGTTGCGGATCTGCAGCATTTCCTTGCGGGTGTAGAGGTAGCCGGTCGGGTTGTTGGGATTGCAGATGAGGATGGCCTTGGTGCGCGGGGTGATCTGCTTCTCGAATTCCTCCACGGAGGGGAGGCGGAATCCGTTCTCGATGCTGGTCTTGACGCTCTTCACCACGGCGCCGCAGCTGATGGCGAAAGCCATGTAGTTGGCGTAGGAAGGGTCGGTAACGATGATTTCGTCGCCCGGATCGAGGCAGGCCATGTAGGCGAACATGATGGCCTCGGAGCCGCCGGCGGTGATGATGATCTCGTCGGGGGAGAGGTCGATGCCGTACTCGGCGTAGTAGCTGACGAGCTTGGTCCGGAGCGAGATGTGGCCCTGGGACGGGCTGTACTCGAGGATGTCGCGGTCGATGTGCTTGATGGCGTCCAGGCCGCACTGCGGGGTCTTGATGTCGGGCTGGCCGATGTTGAGGTGGTAGATATGGACGCCGTTGCGCCGGGCCGCCTCTTCGTATTTGGCGAGTTTCCGGATGGGGGAGAAGGGCATGTTCTGCGCCCTTTGGGAGATATCTGGAATCATCTTAGAAGGTCTTCAAGTTGAACGGAACCGGATGTCTTGTCATCGCGGTATTTGACAATGACAGGGCAGTAGAGATGCACGCCGCTCGCGAGGGGCTGCCCGTCCCGGACGATGGGTTTGGAGCCGCTCACGACCACGGCGTTCCGGGGAACGACGATGCGGCCGTCCTCGTTGCGACGGATAAATTCGCCGGTGGTGGCGTCGAAGATGGCAGTGGAGGAGGTGATGATGACGCCGGAGGCGATGACCGCACCCTCCTGCACGACGGTGCCTTCGTAGATGCCGCAGTTGCCGCCGATGAAGGCCCCGTCCTCGATGATGGTCGGAAGGGCGCCGGCCGGCTCAAGGACGCCGCCGATCTGGGTGGAGGCGGAGATGTGGATGTGCTTGCCGACCTGGGCGCAGGAGCCGATGGTGACGTGCGAATCGACCATCGTGCCCTCGTCTACGTATGCTCCGGCATTGATGTAGGCCGGCGGCATCACGATGGCACCTTTGGCGACATACGCCCCGCGGCGGATGCTCGTGCCGCCGGGAACGATCCGGACGCCGTCCTCCGCCGTGAACTGCCGGACCGGGAAGGTAGCCTTGTCGAAGAAGGAGAACTGACCGTCCGACATCTCGATGATGTTGCCCAGCCGGAAGCCGGCCAGGATGACTTGCTTGATATCGACGTTGACGACCCACCGGCCGTCCACTTTCTCGGCGACGCGGATCTCGCCCCTTTCCAGGGCGTCCATCACATCGTTAAATTGCTGCAGGGTAATTTCTTCCATCGTTGATTATTTCTTGAAGAGGGCGTCCAGGGTGTGTTGCATCAAGGTCTCGGTCGCTTCCGTGGCGGGGACCAGGGGGAGACGGAGGGAGTTTTCCATCAGGCCGAGCCGGGCCATCGCCGCTTTGCCGGGGATGGGGTTCGGTTCGATGAATAGGTTGCGGAAAAGTTCGCCGAGACGTGCTTCGAGGGTTTCGGCCTCCCGCCATGCATCCGTGGCTCCGGCCTGCCCTTTCAGGGCCGCGTGGACAAACCGCACCATTTCCGCAGGGGCGACATTGGAGGCGACGCTGATGACGCCGTCGGCGCCGGCCTTCATGATCTTCAGGGTGTCGTCGTCGTTGCCGCTCAGGACCGTGAAGTCTTCGGGCCGGTCCTTCAGGATGGCGAGGATCTGGTCGATCTTGCCGGAAGCCTCCTTGACGCCAACGATGTTGGGCACGTCGGCGGCGAGCCTTAACGTAGTCTCGGCTTCGATATTGCAACCGGTCCGGCCGGGGACATTGTACAGGATGACGGGCTTGTCCGTCTCCCCGGCCACGGTGCGGAAGTATTCGTAGAGGCCCCGCTGGGGCGGTTTATTGTAGTAGGGGGCTACGACGAGGAAGGCGTCCGCTTCGGGAAGGAGGCGAATGTTGGCGAGCGTGCCGGGAACGGAATTGGTCCCGACTCCGACGATAATCTTTCGCCCGTCCGCGTGCGCCCTTGCGGTCTCGAGCACGAGGCGCTTCTCGTCATCCGACAGGGTGGGCGTCTCGCCCGTCGTGCCGAGCGGTACGAGGAAGTCCATTCCAGCCTTCACTTGCCTCTCAACGTTGGCGGCGAAGGTACTGACATCTACTTTCCCCTCTTTGAACGGGGTGAACATCGCCGTTCCGCATCCCTGAAAAATTCGTTGTCTCATATTCTAAACGCAAATTTATAAAAAAAATTCGGCGGTCAGAGCAGTTCGCTGAATTCGTGCACGCCGGAGAGGCCCTCGGTCATCAGGGCGGCGGTGACGGCACCGGCCGCGAGGCCCTCGCGGGAGAAGGCTTCGTGCGTGAAGGTCAGTTTGTCGCACTCCGAAGTGAAGGTGACGGTATGGATGCCGGGGACTTCGCCCTCGCGGTGCGCGGTGATCTCCGGCTTTTCGCCGAGACTCTCTTCGACGAGGGCGCCCAGAACCTTCGCCGTGCCGGAGGGAGCGTCGAGCTTGTGGATATGATGCGTCTCCTTGATGGCGGGAGTGTATCCTGCGCCCTTGAGCATTCCGGCGGCGCGGGTGACGGCGGCGTAGAGGGCGTTGACTCCGAGCGAGAAGTTGGAGGCGTAGATGAGCGGCGTGCCGGCCTCCTCGAATGCCTTGCGGACCTCGGGCAGGATGTCGCTCCAGCCGGTGGTGCCCACGACGGCCGCCTTGAAGTGCTTCGCGATGAAGGGGTAGTTCTTCCGGAAGGAATCCGGCCAGGTGAAATCGATGCAGACGCAGTCTTCTGCGAGCGCCGGGTCGACGGCGGTGATGTCCTCGCTCGCCAGGGCGATTTCAATGCCCCGTCGCTGCAGTTCTTTCTCCACCATGTGGCCCATCCGGCCGTATCCGCTGATAATAACTTTCATGTAAAGTGTAATTGTCTGATTAATAGTGTTTTATGCAAAAGGCCTTCCTTAAAAACGAGTAAGGTGTTTTGTTTAAATCGTTATGGTTCAAGGTGTTGCAGTTTACGCACCAATTCCATATCCTTTTCCACGGCGGTCTCCAGGTCCCGGACGAGGACGTGCTCGTCGTTGCGATGGGCGAAACGGATGCTGCCGGGGCCGCAGATGATCTTCCGGGTGAAGTTCGTGAGATGCGGGGCGTCGCTTCCGAACGCGGCCGGGGCCGATTCGAAGCCCGGCAGGGTCAGGTACTCCGCGGGCGAGTCTCCGCCGAGGGCTTCGACGGAGAGACCGGCCCGGGAATGGCAGTCGCGCATCCAGTCCTGTACCGCCTGGTCTGATACGAAGGTGGTGCGGAAGTACAGCCGGCAGGTGAGTTCGGGGGAGAGGATGTTCTGGGGGTTGTCGCTGCGGAGTTCACCGATGTTCCAGGTGGTTTCCCCGAGGATGGGGTCCGTCCCGAAACCGGTCTCCTTCAGGGCGTTGTGGAAGTCGACGAAGGCGTCGACGGCGCTGCGGCCGTACTGCGGATAGCCGGAGTGGAAGGCCTCGCCGCGGAAGGTCAGCCGGTAGGACTTCGTCCCTTTGGAGGCGGAGACCATCTTGTTCTCCGTGGGCTCGCCGATAATGAGATACGGGGCCCGGAAGCCGGTCTTGGCGAAGGCCTTTGCGCCCCAGGATCCGGTCTCTTCTCCGGTCAGGAGCAGCAGGCCGAAGCCGGAAGCCCCCTCGGCGGCAAGCCGGCGGCAGGCGGTGAGCATCGCGAGGAACTGCCCTTTTGCGTCGCAGGCGCCCCGGCCCCGGACGACGGCGGCCTCCTGCGGCTCGCAGGGCGTGCCGTCTTCCCGGAGGAAGGTCGGGGGAATGTACGGGGGGACCGTGTCGATATGGGTGCAGAAAACGACTTTCGGGGTGCCGTACTGTAGGAGGAGCCAGTGCTTGCCGTCGGTGCTTTCCGTCATTGTCGGGCTTGTTCCGGCAATCTTTTCGCGAAGCAAGTCCAGCAGCGGCTGTTCGTTCCCGGAGGTCGAGTCGACGGAGAGGATTTCCCGGAAGAAATCGAGGTCAAGTATCTTATTCGGTTCTGCCATGACAGTCGGATCGATTTAACCCAGCCAGCCGTTGCGCAGGAGCACTTCCGCGATCTGGACGGCGTTGGTCGCGGCGCCCTTGCGGATGTTGTCGCTGACGCACCAGAAGTTGAGGCCGTTTTCTACCGAAGGGTCCAGGCGGAGGCGTCCGACGAAGACGTCGTCCTTTCCCCAGGCATAGATGGGCATCGGGTAGAGGTTTTTGGCCGGATCGTCCTGCACGGTGACACCGGGCATCTCCGTGAGCAGGCGGCGCACTTCCTCCAGGGTGAAGGGCTTGCGGAATTCGACATTGACGCTCTCGCTGTGTCCGCCTTCGACCGGCACCCGCACCGTCGTGGCCGAGACCCCGATCGAGGGGTCGCCTAGGATCTTGCGGGTCTCGTTGACCATCTTCATCTCTTCTTTGGTATAGCCCGTCTCGAGGAAGGAATCGATGTGCGGCAGCACGTTGAGGTCGATCGGATGCGGATAGAAAGTGCCCTGCCCGCCGGCTCGCTCGGTTTCGAGGTCGCGAATGCCCTTCATTCCGCTGCCGGTGACGCTCTGGTAGGTGGACACGACAATCCGTCTGATGCCGAACGCCTTGTGCAGCGGCGCGAGCGCCATCACCATCTGGATGGTGGAGCAGTTCGGATTGGCGATGATGCGGGCATCCCTGCGGAGGGCGTCCGGATTGATTTCCGGAACGATGAGCGGAACGGCCGGATCCATCCGCCAGAAGGAGGAATTGTCCACGACGTAGCACCCTGCGGCCGCGAACTTCGGGGCCAGTTCGCCCGAAGCGGCGCCCCCGGCGCTGAATATCGCCACTGCCGGCTTTGCGGCGATGGCTTCCTCCGGCGATACCACCGTCCATTCTTTCCCAAAGGCCTTTACCTTGCGCCCGTACGAGCGCGGCGATGCGACCGGGAAAAGTTCCGTTACGGGGAATCCCCGCTCTTCCAATACTTCCAACATTTTGGAGCCCACGAGGCCTGTGGCTCCGACAACTGCAACTTTCATAGTCTATTTTAAGATATCGTTCAAAATACTTGATGCGGCCTGCCGGGCCCCTTCGCCCGCGCCCTGGATCACCAGGGGATAGGGGTGGAAGGAACTCTGCACGATGATGGCGTTCTCCGTGCCGCGCAGGTGATAGGCGGGATGCGAACTGCCGACGTCCGCCATCCGGATGCAGGCCCGGTAGCCCGTCCTGGTCCCGGACGCCCGCTCGATCGAGGCGACGAACCTTCTCCGGCATCCCTGGGCTGCGGCTTGCTCGAAGGCTTTGGCAAACAGCGGCTCCATCCCTTCCAGGGCCTTGTAGAAGGCGTCCTGATCGAGATGGTCAAGCGGCTCGGGGATGAGCGGGGTCACCTCCACGTCGGCTTCCTCGAGGGGAATGCCGGCTTCGCGGCCGAGAATCAGGATCTTGCGGAGGGCGTCCTTGCCGTCGAGGTCCTGGCGCGGGTCCGGTTCGGTAAGCCCGCTCTCCTGCGCCTTGCGGAGCAGGCGGGCGAAGGAAGGACCGCCCGGGGTGTATTCGCCGAGAATCTGGTTGAGCGTACAGGACACCACGGCTTCGATCGAAAGGACTTCGTCGCAGCTGTTGGCCCCCCGGGAGATGGACTCCAGGATGGGGAGTGCGGCACCCACCGTTGTCTCATAGCGGAAGGAAACGCCGTTCTGCAGGGCGGCGGCCTTCATCGCCGCGTATTCCACGAACGGGACGGCCAGCGAGCGGCGGTTGGAGGACACGATATGGATGCCGGCCTCCATCAGGGCCGTATAGGACCGGTAAAGGTCGATGCTGTCGGTGCAGTCCACGAACACCGCGCCCCTCGGCGCCACCCGGATCACCTCTTCCGTGAACCCGTCTCTCTCCGTCATTTCCGGGCTGGCGGCCTCCTCCGGCCTGATCCCCGCAAGGTTGATCACGTAGTGCCGGCTGTCGGCGATACCGAGGATGCGGAGCGCCTTGCCGGTCCGTTTCTCCACCGTTTCGCGGGAGCGGCCGATCAGATCGACCAGCGCGCTTCCGACGGCGCCCGCTCCGGCGATGAACAGGTCTATCGTATCGACGGGTGCCGTCTCGAAGAAGTCCCTGTGGATGGCGATGAGCGCCGCGGTCTCGACGCTTTCCTTGACGTCGGCTTCGACGCCGCGCTCCGTGCAGCGGATCTCTTTCGGGGCAATCCCCTCCGCACGGAGGATACTTTCTATCCGCGCTGCGGCGGTACGGATATCCTCCGTCCCCTCGGCCAGGCCGCTCCGGGTCAGGTAGAGGACATGGTCTTTCGCGCTGACTCCCAGCCATTCGGCCGCGCCCGTGGCGGGTGTCGCCGAGATGACCGTTCCGGGATCGGAAGGGCAGAAGGTGTTGAGGATATGGATGGGAATCCCGGCTTCCATCGCGGGCCTGACGGCCGGGGCGTAGAGCACTTTGGCTCCACGCAGGGCCAGGGTTTCCGCGTCGCCGTAACTCAGGAAAGGGATGGTTCGGGCCGCGGGAACTTTCCGGCGGTCGGCGGTCATCATTCCGGGCACGTCCGTCCATTTGCAGAGGGCGTCGGCGCCGGCGGCCGCCGCGTAGAGGGCGGCGCTATAATCGGATCCGCCCCGCCCGAGGGTCGTGACTTTGCCTTCCTTTGTGCGGGCGATGAATCCGGGCGCGACAAAAATATCGATGTCGGGGTCTTGTACGGCCGCTCCGATCCGGCGGCAGGTCTCGACGGTATCGTCGGAGATGACGAGCGCGCGCGAATCGAGCCACCGGGTCCGGAAGCCCTCGGCGGTGAGTTTCCGCGCGAGGATCCGGGTCGAGAACAGTTCGCCGAAAGTGACTTTTTCGTCCGCGGGGGCGGCAAGCATTTCATCGAAGAGGCGGCGGATTTCATCCGAGGCCTCCGCCCGCTCGGCACCGGTGAAAAGCCGGCGGATGATGCCCAGGTGCCGCTCCAGCAGCGCGACCGCCGCAGAGGAGTCGTCGCCGTCCGCAAGGGAGAGCAGGGCGTCCGTGCATCCGCCGATGGCAGAGCCGATGACAATCAGCCGGCCGTCCCGTGCCCTGGCGCCGATGATGTCGAGCACACGGGAGGTGGCGGTCGCATCCGCCACCGACGATCCGCCGAATTTGTAAACGCGGAACATATCAGTCGATGGAGGCGCCCATCATCGAAGTGTACCGCTTGTTGGCTTCGGTGTTCTTTTCGCAGGCTGCGAATGTTCCAAGCACTATCAGCAGACCCGTTGCACGGAATAAAATCTTGGTCATCATTTTTTCTCTTTAGTGAATACAAAAATAACATTATAAAATTTTCTTTCAAAAAAATCAAAACAAATCACTACATTTGTTCGAAAATACGAAGACTATGGACATTGTATCAGAATTGCTTTCCGGGCTCGGCAAACTTTTCAAAGGGAAGATCACGAAGGCCGTCACCAACAAGACGAAGACCTATACTTTCCCCTCCCTTCCGCGTACGCTTGCAGAGTTGAAGGCGCTGCCGGAAGCGGCCTTGACTGATGAATATGCCGTGGCGGCGCTTTCGGTACTTGCGCTTACCAGATGGCAGGACGACCGCGCCGAGAGCATCGCGATGCTCAATTTCCTCAAAGGCCCCGATCCGCTCAATCCGATGGGGATTCAGCAGATTTCCGACCGCTTCATGGACGGCAAGTTCTACAAGGTGAATTCCTTCTTCGAGGGCGCCACGCCGGCCAACGGATACACGCCGTCGACCCCGTATCAGATCAAGGTGACCTCCAATCCGTACTCCTACAACGAGACTTGGGCGACGCTGTACCTCACCTCGGGCGGCGCCGACAACCCGCGTCCCGTCAAACTTCGCAAGAAACCCTCCACGGGGCAGTGGTTCCTTGTGGAAATCCAGTATCTGGGCGACATCCGCGTTCCGGCGGCCGCCGACAAATGGGCATAAACAGACAGACCGATATGAAACGAATCCTCAACACAGTCCTGGCGCTGGCGGCCGTCGTCGCCTGCACCAATGAAGTCAGTTATTCCGTCACCGGCAGAACGGCCTCGGAGGACGGCCTCGCCGTCTATCTCGTCGACAATCTGACCGGCGAAACCCTCGACAGCACCGTGGTCGAAAGCGGCGCCTTCTCGCTCAGCGGTAAGGCCGAAAAGGACGCGCTGCTCTATGTCGCCGAGGAAGGGGCCGACTGGCGCACCCTTTTCTTCAACGACGGCACGGCCATCTCCCTCGACCTGATCGACACGGCGATGACCGCCTCCCCGCTCAACGAGAAACTTCTCGCCGCCGACAAGGCATTGACGGATAAGTATTTCGAGATTATCTCCGCCAGCCGTCTCGGCAAGACCGCGGAAACCTCCGAGGAGCGCACCGCCGCCAACGAGCGCCTCGCCTCGGCCTACGAGGAGTACTCCGACCTCCTGAAGAACATCCTCGAGGAGAACCGTGACAACCTTCTCCCGGCCGCCTTTATGGACCAGATCCTGGAAGAGGCCGAGGACGCTTCCATCGAGAGTCCTTTCGACGAGAAATATGCGTACAGCCGCCACCCCTACGCGAAGGAGTGCAAGCGGCAGTTCGACGAGCAGAACGCCAAATGGGCGGCCATCAACGAGGCGAAACAGAAAGTGATCGGGCAGCCGTTCATCGACCTGGAAGAGCCGGACGCGGACGGCAAAATGCACAAGCTGAGCGAGTACCTCGGCAAGGGCAACTGGATCCTGGTGGACTTCTGGGCCTCCTGGTGCGGCCCCTGCCGGGCCGAGATGCCCAATGTCGTCGCGGCATACAATAAGTATCACGCCAAGGGCTTCGACGTCGTGGGCCTGTCGTTCGACAACGACAAGGAGGCCTGGAAACAGGCGATCGTCGACCTCAAGATGCCCTGGATCCATCTGAGCGACCTGAAGGGCTGGCAGACGGTCGCTTCCGACACCTACAGCGTCAAATCCATTCCCGACAACATTCTTGTCGACCCGGAGGGCAAGATTGTCGCCCGCGGCCTTCGCGGCGCGGATCTGCTCTCGAAACTGGCGGAGATCTACGGGGAATAAGCCGCCCCGAGGCGTCAAAGGGCGCCGAGAAGGGTGGAGACGAAAATTTCTTTTTCTTCCGGTGTGAGGAACCGGACCTCGATGGGGACCTGGAACAGGCGTTTCTTGATCTCCAGCGTGGCCTTGGGGTTGCCTTTGAGGCGGGCCGCATCTTTCTCGGTGGTGCAGATAAGGGCTGTCGGGGAGGCCTTGATGGCTTTGCCGAGGGCGCGGAGATCGCGTCCCGTGAAGCGGTGGTGGTCCGGGAAGGAGAATCGCCGGATGATCTTGTAACTGTCTGACAGATAACTCCTAAGCACGTTGTCCTTGGCGATGCCGGTGAAGAGGATCAGCCGTTTTGCGTAAGTAAACCGGGAATCGGCTTCTTCGAAGACGGGCGCCATCGGCTTGTAATCGACGGTGGTGAACAGGAGGGTCTGCTCCCTGCCGGAATCGGACCGGCCCTTGCAGGTGACGGGGCTGTAGGAACGGACGCCGAGCGTTTCCGCCCATTTCCCTTTTTCCCATTCGTCCAGATAGGACGGGCACTTGGTGACGATCAGAATGTCGGCGTCTCCGGTCCTTTCGGGCAGATCGCGGAGGCGGCCCAGGGGGAGCAGTTTGTCTTTGTGCAGGGGACGGTTGTAGTCGACGAGGACGATGTTGACCTTCGGGCGGAGTTTCCGGTACTGGAAGGCGTCGTCGAGGACGATGATGTCGGCGCGGGGAATGGTCTTGTCAAGGCAGCGGCGCGCTTTCCGGGAGGTCTCGAGCTCGTCGGGATGGCACAGGAATCGGCATCCTTCCACGCGGTCTTTGTCCACGGCGACCGTGACAATGGGGAGCTTGCCGGCGATCTGGACGGGCTCGTCGCCGTAGAGATCGGCGTTGGCCGCATCCCAGGGAACCTTCTGGAACCCTTTGGAGGTGCGTTTGTATCCTCTCGACAGAACGGCGATGTTGCTGTAGCCCCAGCGGTCGCTTTCGAGGAGCAGACGGAGAATCATCTCCGTGTGCGGGGTCTTTCCCGTTCCGCCGACGGTAATGTTGCCGACCGAAATGGTCGGAACTTCGGCTTCGGAAGATTTCTTCCATCCTTTGTCGTAGCAGAGTTTTCTTAGTCTCAGCGTCAGCCAGTAAGGGAACAGCAGTATTTTGTCGATCATCGTTTTGCGGAATTAACTCGCAAAGATAACCAAAAATACTAGATTCCGTATACCGAAGTTTCTTCCACTCCGGGGTCGTCGCCCCAGCGGTCGGCGATGAAGTCCAGGATGGAGCGGATTTCGGCGGGATCGGTGGAGGTGACGAGCTTGATGCGGGTTTCCTTGAAGTCGCGGAGGCCCTTGAAGTAGCAGCTCAGGTGGCGGCGCATCTCGAAGACGCCCGTGACGGGGCCCTTGAGCGAGAGCGAGAGGTCGAGGTGGCGTTTGGCGAGGGCGACGCGTTCCCGCACGCTCGGAGCGGGCATCGGCGTGCCGGTGTCGAGCAGCGAGCGGATTTCGGAGAAAATCCAGGGCCGGCCGAAGGAGGCGCGGCCGACCATAATGCCGTCGACGCCGTAGCGGTCGAAGGCCTCGCGGGCCTTTTCGGCGGAATTGATGTCGCCGTTGCCGATGATCGGAATATGCATCCTCGGGTTCTCCTTGACCGCACCGATGAGCGTCCAGTCGGCTTCGCCCTTGTACATCTGGCAGCGGGTGCGGCCGTGGATGGTGAGCGCCGCGATGCCCGCGTCCTGCAGGCGCTCGGCGAGTTCGACGATAATTTTGGAGTTGTCGTCCCATCCGAGACGGGTCTTGACCGTGACGGGCTTGCCGACGGCCTCCACGACGGCTTTTGTGATGGCGACCATCTTGTCGGGATCCTTCATCATGCCGCTTCCCGCACCCCGGCCGGCGATCTTCGACACCGGACATCCGAAATTGATGTCGACGACGTCGGCCCCGTGCCCGCCGGCAATCTCCGCGGCGCGGTCCGCCATCCGGGCGGCGTCCACCATCGCTTCGGGGATGCTGCCGTAGATCTGGATGGCGACCGGGGCCTCCTCTTCGGAGGTGACCATCTTGGCGATGGCCTTTTTCGCATCGCGGATCAGGCCGTCCGAGGAAATGAATTCGGTGTAGACCATGGCGGCGCCCGCCTCCCTGCACAGGATGCGGAACGATGCGTCGGTTACATCCTCCATCGGGGCGAGCAGCACAGGCCGTCCGCCCAGATCTACCCCTCCGATCTTCATCGGTTACTTTCCGATGAGCGCAAAGAGTTCTTTCTTCTTCCAGGTGCCGAATTTGGTCTTGAGCCCGTTCGTCTCGATGATGGTAAACGGCTTGAGGAATCCGATGCCCTTGCTGATGGAGGCGATTTCCTTCAACTTTATCACGCGCGGGCGATAGTACTTCTGGCGGGATTCCTCCGTATACTCCTCGTTGAGCGCATCATTGAAGAAGAAATAGAGCGCCTCGTCCGTGATGGCGAACTTGCCGTAGCTGGGATTGACGGGGTCCACGAAGCATACGGGGCCGCCGGCATCGAAAATCCGCGCGCCCTCGATTTCTTCGATGGTCTGATAAAGGTCCAAAAACTCCATAGACAATAGGATTAAAGGGTTATTCAACTATACAAAAATAAGCATTATTCACAAGATGAACAAAAAAATGCTATATTCGTGGACTGAAATATCACGTGTCTATGAAAGAGATCAAAACCATCGGTATCCTGACATCGGGCGGAGACGCGCCCGGAATGAATGCGGCCATCCGCGCCGTGACCCGCTCGGCCATCTACAACGGATGGCGGGTAATGGCCATCTACCGCGGCTGGCAGGGACTGATCGATGACGAAATCGTCGAATTCACGTCCTCCTCGGTAAGCAATACCATCCAGCGGGGCGGCACCATCCTCAAGACGGCCCGGAGCAAGGAATTCCTCACGCAGGAAGGACGCGAAAAGGCGTTCGCGAATATCCGCAAGCACCATATCGACGCGCTGGTGGTCATCGGCGGCAACGGCTCTCTTTCCGGCGCGCAGGAGCTCGCCAGCGAGCATGACATTCCCGTCATCGGCCTCCCGGGCACCATCGACAACGACCTCTACGGCACCGACTCCACCATCGGTTACGACACCGCCCTCAATACCATTATGGACTGCGTCGACAAGATCCGCGACACCGCCAACAGCCACGACCGCATCTTCTTCGTGGAAGTGATGGGGCGCGACGCGGGTTTCCTGGCGCAGAACAGCGCCATCGCGGCCGGCGCCGAGGCGGCGATCATTCCTGAAGGACAGACCGACGTCGACCAGCTGGCGGAATTCATCGGCCGGGGCGTCCGCAAGAGCAAGAACAGCTCGATCGTCATCGTCTCCGAGAGCCAGAAAGACGGCACCGGCGGGGCGCTCTACTATGCCGACCGCGTCCGCAAGGAGTATCCGCAGTACGATGTCCGCGTCACCATCCTCGGCCATCTTCAGCGGGGCGGCACCCCGACGGCCTACGACCGTATCCTGGCCTCCCGCCTGGGTTATGCCTCCATCGAGGCCCTCAAGGAGGGGCAGCGCAACGTGATGGTCGGCATCCGCAACGATGAGATTGTCTATGTCCCCATCAGCCGCGCGGTCAAGTGGGACAAACCCATCGCGCGGGAACTGCTCGACGTACTCGCCGTGCTGTCCATATAGGCGCACGGTTATTTTGCGCCCGGCCCGCCCTCGGCGTCACCGTACTGCTGCCAAATAGTTTATGATTTGTGCCTGCAGTATTGGAAGATCCTTTTGAACGACAGACCATAGTTCGGAGGAGTCGACATTATAATAGCCGTGAACAAGATAATGCCGCATCGCTATTATACTGTTCCAAGGTGTTTCAGGGTGTTTTTCTTTGAATCCCTGGGATAGCATATAGGCGGCCTCACCGATAATTTCCACATTTTTTACGACGGCGAAAAACAGGATGCCGTGTTCTTTCAGATCATCCTCCGATTTTCCCTCCATAAAACGGAAGATATTGGATATGGATTGCAGGATGTGTTCCAGCCTACCCGGATCTCTAACTTCTTCTCTCATATATCAGATACTTTTCTTTGTCGACATTTCTTTTTACAAAAGGGAGTAGTGTACCGTCGGTTACAAGATCGATGGGATGACCGACGCCCCCTTGGAGTTCTAACTGAAAGGTAGCATGATCCATCAGACTTACCCGGGCCGTCGGATCGAAATGGACCAGCAGATCGATATCGCTTCCTTGTCTCTCCTCCTGTCTGGACCAGGAACCGAATAGCCATGCCTGCAATACCGGCTGGCTGCGAAGAATGGTCTGAAGGGTTGTGATGGTCTGTATGCGGTATGGATTGATATGATCCAGGATTGCTTCTACCTCTTCCCGGACTCCTCTTCTGCCCGCATATCTCAATAATCGGTCTTTGAGAACGGGATATACTTCAAACGACCGCTGGAATTCTTTCTGTATGTTCTCGTCCGTCATTTCATAGTAAGGTTTATCAGCCACCATATCCACCAGCAATTTCTCCAGTGACGGCGCAAAAAAACCTTCTTCATCAAAAATGGGCGCGTCCGTAATAAGTGGTTTGACGATGATGACGCTTTGTAGAAGCGGGAGCAGCCTGAGCGCCTCCTTAAAAGAATAGACATTGGGGTCATATCGTTTAAGGAATACAAGGACGGTGTCCGTATATTTCCGTTCCGTTTCGACCAGGATGTTGTCCTTATTCGTGGAAATACAATGATTTACCCCCTCAAAGTGCTGAATCAGAAGCGCATTGATCTCCTTGACCTTGCTTGTGAAATCGACCTTGTATTCCATTTTTGTTCCTCTCGCATAGAGCCCTCTTCCTTGTCTGTAGATCAGGCCGGACCGTTCCATCTCCCTTACACGGGAGAAAACGGTCTGCTCGGGAATGCCGGGCATCATGGACTTGATCTCTGAGGAGGATATGACATTGCGCCCTCTGAACAGTTCCTGTATGAGGATGGCATAATCTTGCATAGTGATACTGTTTTCATCGACAAATATAGTAAATAAATCGTCAATTTTACAACAAATTGACGATTTATTATGACTGCTTACAATTCCGAAAGGATCAACCGCTACTCCGTCCTGCCGGTATATTCGTCGACGGCGGATTTGCCGAAGGGCCGGGCGAAGAACTTTTCCGCGGCCTTTTTGACCTCGTCTCTCCAGGGTTGGGGGCCGCCGGCCCGTTGGACGACCCACATCCTTAGTTGTTTCTTGTGCCAGTTGACGGAGCAAGAGGTGCCCCAGGCGCCGCCGTGCCCGAACCATGCATCCTCGGAATCGACCTTGGGCGCTGTGAGGCCGAGGGAGTAACCTTCCATGTCGGCCGGACGCGTAGAGACGGCCAGAAGGTTTTTGACGGTCTCTTCCTTGAGGATGCGGACACCGTTGTCGCCGACGCCCAGATTCATCAGCATCTTGTAGAATTTGAGCTGGTCCTCCGCGGTGGTCCAGAGTCCGGCGCCGGCGGATGCGAACACGTGGGAATCATTGTACGGGCGCTGCTGATTGCCCATCTCCTCGCGCCACTCGGCCGGGGCGTTCTCGTTGTACTGGTATAGTTCGATCTTGTTTCTGATCTGTTTGTCTGTGGGCCAGAACCAGGTGGACTTCATCCCCAGCGGATCCAGGACTTCCTTCTTGAGGTACTCCTCCCACTTCATCCCGGTAATCGTTTCGACGATGGCGGCGCCGATGTCGATGCCCGTGTTGGAATACCGGATGGCGGTACCCGGCTCGAACCGCAGGGGAGAGGCGGCGGCGATGGACGCGACCTGGCGGATGGGGGCGCCGCCCGACCAGCCTCCGCCCCGGACATCCTGGCGCTTGGCGCTGATCTCAAAGGGAAAGCCGCCGGTATGGTTCATCACCATCCGGACCGTCAGGACATTCCGGGCCTTCTGCATCGTCCAGACGCTGTCGTTCTTGTCGACCCGGACCCATAGTTCTTTGAATTCCGGCAGGTACTTCGACACGGGATCGTCCAGGGAAAGCTTGCCTTCTTCCACCAGCTTGGCGATGGTCACCCCGCAGAAACCCTTGGTCTGCGAACACTGCATGTAGGAATTTTTCAGACTGATGCGCCGCCCGGCCGCGACATCGGCATACCCGATGCAGCAGGTCTCCTGGACACCGTCCTTGTAGAAGATGGAGATTGCCCCGGGCAGCTGTCCGCTGTCGACGTAGGGCTGCAGGACCTCCCGGGCATAATGGGTCTTGGAGTCGATGGCTTTCTTTTGCGCTCCGGCCGGCACGCTCATCGCGACGAGCGCCAGCAGGAGGACGAGGGATTGAAGGATGCGTTTCATAGTGATACAAATGTAGCAAAAACATTTTGAAAGAATCCGCCAAAAGGTTAATTTTGTAAGAATCGATTAAATGGAATTTATGAAGTGTATCCAAATTAAGGGACGGTCCCTGATGCTCCTTTCTCTTTTGCTGGTGTCTTGTACGCCCGCTCTGGAGAGGGGATCGTGGACTCCCGAGACGTATGACGCCTTGTCGGCCCTCCTGCAAGATAAGTCCAACCGCGGGGGCTATGCCGTGTTTGACTGTGACAATACCTCCATCGTGCACGACATCACCCATAACCTTACTATTTATATGGTGGAAAATCTCCGTTTCGCCGATGCGCCGGAGCACAGTTTTCTCGACGGCCTGCCGGACGGGGACGCCTATTTGGAGCGGTTCGGGATGTCGGTCCGCGCGGCGGGGGATTCTCTCCGGGACGAGTACCGGTCCCTGAAGGCGCTGGACATACCGCTGGACAGCCTTTGGCAAACGGACTTGTACAAGGACTGGCGCGCCCGTTTCCTCGCCTTCTATGAGGCCCTTGGAGATGTTTACGATTACGATACGCTCTGTATCTGGGAGCCGTCACTTCTCACCGGATATTCGGAGCGGGAAATGCAGGCCCTGGGCCGCGAAAGCACGCTTTACTGGCTCTCGCAGGGGCGGTCCTGGGAGGAAGAGTGGGTGTCGCCGGACGGCCGTTTCCGGGGTGTCTGCGAAAAGGGCCTGATCGTGACGGACGATATGAAAGCCCTTTATAAGGCACTTCCCGAGGCGGGTATCACCCCTTATGTATGTTCCGCGTCGGCGGAATGGCTGGTCGAGCTCCTGGTCTGCGACCGCGAAATCGGCTTCGGCCTCGACCCGGACCGGGTGTTCGGCGTCCGTCTGGACGAGCCGGATTATGTGCAGCCCTTCCGGGAAGGGAAGGTGGCGTGCATCGACCGTTTCATCGCGCCGCTCCATGACGGGAAGCAGCCCGTCCTGGTCGCCGGGGACAGCAACGGGGACGTGGCGATGCTGACCGCTTATCCGGATATGAAAGTCGGTCTCATCCTGGACCTCGACCGGGGCGGAGCGATCGACTCGCTTGCCGACCGCCGCGACGGCCGCTATTATGCACAACCTGTTGTTAAGATGAAACTATGATCCAGACAATCCTTTTCTCCGCCATTCTCGCGATGGCGCCCGTGCAGCCTCCGCAGCTCAAGGAGGACAACATTTCCGAGGTCGTCGCCGCGATGACCGATGAGGAGAAAGTGCTCCTGCTCGTCGGCGGACGGGCCAGGAGTTTCAACGGTATCGGCAATTCCGCCGTGGGCGTGCCCGGGGCGGCGGGGACGGTCAACGGCATTCCCCGGCTGGGAATTCCCCGGATTGTGCTCGCGGACGGTCCGGCGGGGCTTCGCATTGCACCCCGGCGTGAAGGGGAAGAGCGGACTTTCTTCTGCACGGGATTCCCCATCGGGACGCTCCTCGCTTCCACCTGGAACCAGGAGCTGGTGACCGGTGTGGGAGCGGCGATAGGCAACGAGGTGCTGGAATATGGCGTGGATGTGCTGCTCGCCCCGGGTGCCAACATTCACCGCAATCCGCTCTGCGGCCGCAATTTCGAGTATTATTCCGAAGATCCGCTCCTGTCGGGAAAGATTGCCGCAGCCTATATCAACGGTGTCGAGAGCAATGGCGTGGGCACTTCGCTCAAGCATTTCGCCCTCAATAATCAGGAACTAAACCGTCTCTCCAATGATGCACGGGTCAGTGTCCGCGCCCTCCGGGAAATCTATCTGAGGAATTTCGAGATCGCTGTCCGGGAGGCGCAGCCCTGGACCGTCATGACCTCCTATAACTATTTTAACGGCGTACACGCGGCTGAGAATTCCGACCTTCTGACGGCCCTCCTTCGGGAAGAATGGGGCTTCGAAGGGGCCGTGATGACGGATTGGGGCGGGGGATACGACATCCCCGGCATCATCCGCGCAGGGAACGATATGATTCAGCCGGGCAGCGACCAGAGGTACAGTCTGCTGCTGGAAGCCGTGAAGGACGGGTCCCTTTCGCAGGAAGCCCTTGACCGATGTGTGACGCGTGTGCTGGAGTTGATTGTCAAGACTCCCACCTTCAAAGGGTATAAGGCCTCGGAAACACCGGATCTGAAGGCCCATGCTGTCGTTTGCAAGCAGGCTGCGGACGAGGGGGTGATTCTCCTGAAGAATGTTGCCTCGACGCTCCCGGCGGATCCTTCCCGGAGGGTTGCCCTCTTCGGCGTGGATTCCTACGATTTTATTGCGGGCGGTACGGGTAGCGGCGATGTCAACAAAGCCTACGTCGTCAATCTCCGGGAAGGCCTCGATTCGGAGGGCTTTGCGATGGATACGACCGTCACGAACTTCTACGAGGCCTATATGAAGGATGAAGCGGAGCGCTGCGCCCGCCTCAACAAGGACAAGCCGTGGTATGTAGATGCCGAAAGGGCCATCGAAGTGGTGCCCCGGGCGCTGATTGCTTCTTCCGCAGAGACGGCGGACATCGCTTTCGTGACCTTCGGCCGGATTTTTGGCGAAGGGAAGGACCGGGACTGCCGGACGAGCTACCTTCTGACGGATCGGGAGCATCGGTTGCTGGCGGCCGTATCGAAGGCCTTCCATTCCCGCGGGAAGAAGGTCGTCGTGATCTTGAATATCGGCGGCCTGGTGGAAATGGCCTCCTGGCGGGATCTGGCGGATGCCATTCTCCTCTGCTGGCAGCCGGGGCAGGAAGGCGGACATACCGTCGCGTCCATCCTGTCGGGCCGGGTGAATCCTTCCGGCCATCTGCCGATGACCGTTTCCCGCCGCTACAGCGACGAACCCTCCGCGGCGAATTTCCCGCAGGCGGTGACCGAAAAGCCGGTCAACTATTCTTACTACCGCCAGCTCCAGGGGCGCAAGGCATACGATATAAAGGATGTGGATTATACCAACTACGAAGAAGGCATTTATGTCGGGTACCGCCACTTCTGTACCAGGGCGCCGGGCGCGATCCTGTATCCTTTCGGATATGGTCTGAGCTATACGACCTTCGCCTTCGGCGGAATGAAAGTGTCCCCGGCGGATGCGGGCTGGACCGTGTCGGTGGATGTGAAAAATACGGGCTCCGTCCCCGGAAAGCAGGTCGTGCAGATCTATGTCTCCGCACCCCGCCGCGGTCTGGACAAGCCTTCGCGCGAACTCAAAGGGTTTGCGAAGACGCCGCTGCTTGCACCGGGGGAGAAATGCACGGTGAGCATTGACGTTCCGCGGGCGTCGCTCGCATCTTTTGACGAAGACCGCTCCGAATGGCGCCTGGAAAAGGGACGCTACACCTTTATCGCGGCCTCCGACGCGCTCCGGTCCGACTGCCGCCGCCGCGTCCGCGTCCGTAACGCCGAAACCCACCCCGTCGCCCGGCTCTTCGCCGCCGACCCGTTATTCCTTGATACGGAGTAGTCCCTGTCATTCCGGAGTTGTTCCGGAATCTATTTGCAAATACCAAAAATTCTTCGTACCTTTGCGACCCCTATAAAGTGTAGGGATCGCATTTTTAAGTTATAAACCATTAAAGATCAAGACAATGGACACACAAAGCTACAAAACGGTATCGCTCAACGCGGAAACCGTGAAGAAAGAGTGGGTGGTCATTGACGCGACTGATCTCATCCTTGGCCGTCTGGCATCCAGGATCGCTCTTGTCCTCCGTGGCAAGAACAAACCGGGCTTCACCCCCCACGTCGACTGCGGTGACAACGTCATCGTCGTCAACGCCGAGAAGGTGCGCCTCCTTGGAAAGAAGATGACCGACCGGGTTTACACGCGCTACACCGGTTATCCGGGCGGACAGCGCTTCACGACCCCGAAGGAGATCCTCGCGACAAGGCCCGCCGAACTCGTCCGGAGAGCTGTCAAAGGCATGCTCCCCAAGACCCGTCTTGGTGACAAGATCCTCGGTAACCTCTATGTTTACGCAGGTCCCGAGCATCCGCACCAGGCGCAGAACCCCAAACCCATCAAGTTAAACGAAATTTAAACAGAGCCAATGGAACAGAAACACGCCCTTGGAAGACGTAAATCAGCAGTTGCTCGTGTTTATGCCGCCCCCGGTAAAGGCAATATCGTGATCAATGACAGGGAGCTCGCAGACTACTTTAAGGATGCCTCTCTCCAGTACATTGTCAACCAGCCTTTCGAAGTGACCGGAACGGCCGGACAGTTTGACATCAAGGTTACCCTCGCAGGAGGCGGCACCAAAGGTCAGGCTGAGGCTGTAAGGCTCGGAATCGCCCGCGTTCTCTGCGAGATCGACACCGAGGCCTACCGTCCCGCCCTCAAGGCCGCCGGCTTCCTCACCCGCGACGCCCGCGAGGTGGAGCGCAAGAAACCTGGTCAGCCCGGAGCACGTCGCCGCTTCCAGTTCAGCAAGCGTTAATCTCGGCTTACTGATCCTGATTTACAAGCACAGTCCGGTTCCAAATCTTCTGACCTTACTGAAAGATGTGAATCCTTCGAAGCTGCATGAAGATTGCCGGGACTGCGGAAAATCCCCGGGATTGACAAGGTCACTACCCCGGGATTGAAGAAAAGAGAAACAAAAAAAGAAATTAAACAAAATGTCTAGAACAACATTCCAGGAACTGCTTGATGCAGGTGCACACTTCGGACATCTCGCCCGCAAGTGGAACCCTAAGATGGCTCCGTACATCTTCGACCAGAAGAACGGCATCCATATCATCGACCTGCACAAGACCGTCGTCAAAATCGACGAGGCCGCCGAAATGATGAAGGAACTTGCCCGCAGCGGACGCAAGATCCTCTTCGTGGCCACCAAGAAACAGGCTAAAGAAGTCGTGGCAGAGAAAGCGCTGTCCGTCAATATGCCTTCCGTGACGGAAAGATGGCCGGGCGGTATGCTCACCAATTTCCCCACCATCCGCAAAGCCGTCAAGAAGATGAACACCATCGACAAGATGAAAGAAGATGGTACCTTCGACAAACTCGCCAAGAGAGAGCGTCTCCAGATCGACCGTCAGCGGGCCAAGCTTGAGAAGAACCTAGGTTCCATCAAGGATATGAGCCGTCTGCCGTCCGCCCTCTTCATCGTTGACATCCAGAAAGAGGCCAACGCCGTCAAAGAGGCGGCCCGCCTGAACATCCCGGTAATCGCAATGGTTGACACTTGCTGCGATCCCACACAGATTGATTATGTGATTCCGGCGAATGACGATGCCACGCGGAGCGTTGAGGTGATCCTCGACGCCCTCTGCAAGGCCATTCAGGAAGGTCTTGAGGAGCGCAAGCTCGAGAAGGAGAAAACCGACGCCGAAGAAGCGCAGGCTTCCGACGCTCCGGCCGCTCCCGCCCGCAAGCTCCGCGCCCGCAAGGGTGCCGCCGTCAAGGTGGAGACCGAGGCCGAGGCCGCCGAGGCCCCTGCCGCCGAGCCCGCCGAGGCTGCTGCCGAGACTGTCGAAGCATAAGTTAAACAAAGTAAAACACAAAGAGTTATGGCTATTTCCTTAGCTGACATCAAGAAGCTCCGCGAGATGACCTCTGCGGGTATGATGGATTGCAAGAACGCCCTTACCGAAGCGGAAGGCGATTTCAAGCGCGCCATCGAGATCCTTCGCGAGAAGGGTAAGTCCACCCTGGCCAAACGGGGTGACAACGAAACCACCCAGGGTGCCGTCCTCAGCCGTGTCGACGGTGGCAAGGCAGTCCTTGTCTGCCTCGGATGCGAGACCGATTTCGTGGCGGCGACGCCCGACTTCAAGAAACTCGCCGGCGAGATCGCGGATGCTGCCATCGCTGCTTTCCCCGCTGACCTCGAGGCCCTCAAGGCCGTGAAACTCGCCGCCGGTTACACCATCGACGAGGACATCACCAACCAGGCCGGCAAGACCGGAGAGAAGCACGTTCTCGCTTTCTACGGCGCCCTCGAGGCCCCGTTCGTGGCTGAGTACGTACATTTCAACGGCAAACTCGGCGCCATCGTCTCCTTCAACAAGGAGGTTCCCGCCGAGATCGCCCGCGGTATTGCGATGCAGGTCGCTTCGATGAATCCCGTTGCTGTGGATGCCGCCTCCGTTCCCGCCGAGGTGCTCGAATCCGAGCGCAACGTCGCCGTCCAGAAGACCCGCGACGAACTCGTACAGAAGGCCGTTGACGCCGCCCTCAAGAAGGCCGGCATCAACCCCGCCCATGTCGACAGCGAGGACCACATCGAGTCCAACACCGCCAAGGGTTGGCTCACTCCCGAGCAGGCGCAGCAGGCTCGCGAGATTATCAAGACCGTCGGCGCCGAGAAGGCCGCAAGCCTCCCCGAGCAGATGATCCAGAACATCGCGAACGGCCGTGTCCAGAAGTTCCTCAAGGAAAGCACCCTCGTCGAGCAGGAGTATCAGCTCTCCGACGACAAGATCTCCGTCGGCGCCGCCCTCGCGGCCGCGGACAAGGAGGCCAAGGTGCTCGCCTTCCGTCGCTTCTCCCTCGCGGACTAAGCGCGTCTTACTTTGTATGCAAAAGAGACTGGCCCTCCGGGTCAGTCTCTTCTTGTTTTATGCGCGCTTGCGGCTTATTGCACCGCAATCTGTTTCACCGCTTCGGCCTTTTCGACCGGCTCCTTCTTGGGGAGATGGACGTTCAGCACGCCTTTCTCGACTTTTGCCTCGATCCTGGCGGCGTCCACGTCGTCCGGCAGCAGCAGGGTCTGCTGGAATTTCTCGTAGGAGAATTCGCGGCGCAGGTAGCGGCCGTGCTTCCCGCCTTCTTTGGTCTCGGCCTTCTTCTCCATCTCGATGTGGAGGTTGCCCTCCGCGTCTACATGGACTTTGAAGTCATCCTTGTCGAGACCCGGCGCGGCGAGTTCCACGTCGTACTCTTTCTCGTTTTCAATGACATTGATGGCAGGGGCGGTATAAGTGGGTCTCTCCATCCAGCGGTTGTCGAAGAAATCGTTGAAGATTTCGGGCAGCCAGCTATCGGTATTTCTTCTGACAGGTACCATAATGCAAATGTTTTAAGCATTCCGGTTTCGGGCTGTACTCCAGGACCTTATTTCCGGGAATCCTTCCGGATTCGCCATAGGGAAAGGCAAAACCGGGGCCGTCGCGCCTTCCCGGCCAAAATGGCGCATTTTTCCGCCAATTTGACCGATTTTTCTGCCATCAGACCCAGCGGACGTCGGGGTCGCGGCGCCACCAGGTGAGCTGCTTCTTGGCATAGTGGCGGGTGTTGCGGGCGATGAGGCGGCGGGCTTCGGGAAGATCGATGTCGCCGTCCAGATACCGGAAGATTTCCTGGTAGCCGACGGTCTGGAGGGCGGGGAGGTCGCGGTACCGTGCGAGCGAACGGACTTCCTCGACGAGCCCTTCGGAGAGCATCCGGTCGGTACGGGCGTCAATGCGGGCGTAGAGTTCCTCCCGGGGAAGGTCCAGTCCGATCTTCTCGATGGTGAAACTGCGCGGCTTCACCACGCCGGTCTTGAAGGAGGAGAAGGGCCTTCCCGTCATCAGGCAGACCTCCAGGGCGCGGATGACCCGCTGGCCGTTGCGGAGGTCGATGACCTCGCAGGTGGCGGGGTCCAGGGAACGCAGCCGTTCCACCAGCGGTTCCACCCCTTCGGTCTTCCAGGTATGCATCAGTTCGCCGCGCAGCTGCGGGTCCGCATCCGGAAACTGGTCCAGTCCGCGGCAGACGGCGTCGATGTAGAACATCGATCCGCCGCACATCACAAGCTGCTCGTGCCCCTCGTCGAAGAGCCGCTCCAGCAGCGCGATCGCGTCGGTTTCGTAGTCGCCGGCCGTGTACATCCGCGTGACGGATTCGGTCTGGATAAAGTAATGCTTTACCTCGGCGAGCAGTTCCGGGGAAGGAACGGCCGTGCCGATGCGCATTTCGCGGTAAATCTGCCGGGAGTCGCAGGAGATGACGGGGGAGCCCAGCTTACGGGCCAGGTCGGCGGCGTAGTCCGTCTTGCCGGACGCCGTAGGGCCGAGGACGATGCGGAGGTGCCTCACTCGTTCTCGTCGTAGATTTCCTTGCCGTCCTCGTCGGAATCCTCTTCCTCTTCTTCCTCATCGAGGTCGAGATCGTCGTCATCCTCGTCCCAGCCTTCCTCGCCCGGGAGATGCTTCTCCTCCGGCGGAAGGTCTTCGAAAGCGACGTATCCGTTTTCGAATTCGAGGGGAACGGGACCCTTGGTGTCGGTCAGGAGGGGGAAGAGCGGGGGAATTTTCTTCCCGGGCACTTCTTCCTCGAAGGTGACGTTGACGCTCTTGCGGGAGGTGACGTCGTAGAAATAGACGAAGGACTCGACGCCCGCGGCCCGGGTCTGCCTGAGCGTGATGTTGTCGACCGTGCCGCTGCCGAGGTCGAACAGTCCGTAGCGGGCCACCACGCCGCCTTTGGCGTCCAGCGCCTTGAAGAGGATCAGCTGGTCCTGGGGGAATTCGAGGTCGGAACGGAGCTGCTTGTGGAAGGTGTAGAGCGTGGTTTCGGCGTCCAGCTCGTAGACGCGGAAGAAACCTTTGATTCCGGTAAGCGTTACCCTGTATTTGAGCGTCATAGTATCCGAAAATTGAAACGGTATTCCAAAGGTAATAAATAATTGTGAAAGGAAGTTGCGGCGGAGTGAAAAAAATCGTAAATTAGCGGAAAAGTGGAGATACAGGATTCATACCGGAGCGTGGCCGCAAGGGCCGAGGGGCTGTTCAAGGACAACGGTTCCCGTTTCATCTCCTTCATCCATCCCGTCGAGACGGAGGAGGAGGTCCGTGAAATCGTCGCTTCCTACAGGAAGGAATACCACGATGCGCGCCACCACTGCTACGCCTACCGGCTGGGATATAAGGGGGATGTCTTCCGCGCCAGCGACGACGGAGAACCCTCCGGCAGCGCCGGGCGGCCCATTCTCGGCCAGATCGATTCGGCGGGGCTGAGCGACGTCCTCGTCGTGGTGGTCCGCTATTTCGGCGGCATCAAGCTGGGCATCCCGGGGCTGATCCGCGCCTACAAGACGTCCACGGCCGACGCCGTCGCCCATGCGGAGGTCGTCGAAAAGGTGGCCGGCCGCTTCTGGCGGCTCGATTTCGGCTACCTCGCGATGAACGCCGTCCAGAAGGTGCTCAAGGATCTGGACCTCCCGCAGCGCGACCAGGATTTCGGGGAGCGGTGCTCGCTCGTCACCCGGGTGCGGCTTTCGCTGGAGGATACTTTCCGGGAAAGGATTTCCCAGATTCCGGATTGCAATTTGTCGGAATAATTGTTAATTTTGCTTAAACTTTGAAAGGATAATCATTAAATTATGAAAAAACACGTATTCAATGCCGGACCTTGCCTGCTGCCGCAGGAGGTTTACGAGAAAGCGATCGATGCGATCCGGGATTTCAAGGGAACGGGCGTCAGCGTCCTCTCTATTTCCCACCGCACCAAAGAATGGGAGGAGACGATGAACGAGTGCCGCGCCCTCTGGCGGGAACTTCTCCATATTCCGGACACCCACGAGGTCATCTTCCTCGGCGGCGGCGCATCCCTGCAGTTCCTCTATGTGGCGATGAACCTCCTGGAGCACAAGGCCGTCTACCTCGAGACGGGCGTCTGGGCCAAGAAAGCCCTCAAGGAGGCCAAGGGCATCGGAGAGGCGTATGCCATCGCTTCCAGCGCCGACAAGAACTACACCTATATTCCCAAGGGATACGAAATTCCCGCTGACGCGGACTATTTCCATATCACCACCAACAACACCATCTACGGCACCGAGATCAAGGAGGATTACGACAGCCCGGTCCCTCTCGTGGCGGATATGTCCTCCGACATCATGAGCCGTCCGGTCGACGTGTCGAAATACGCCCTCATCTACGGCGGCGCCCAGAAGAATGTCGGCCCTGCGGGCGTCATCTTCGCCATCATCCGGAAGGATATCCTCGGCAAGGTCAGCCGCTACATCCCGACGATGCTCGACTACCGTACGCATCTCGACAAGGAGAGCATGTTCAACACGCCGCCGGTGTTCTCCATCTTCGTGATGAACGAGACGCTCAAGTGGATCAAGGCTCAGGGCGGCGTCGAGGCCATTCACAAGAGAGACGTGGAGAAGGCCGAACTGCTCTACGGCGAGATCGACCGCAACAGGCTCTTCGTCGGGACCGCCGTGAGGGAGGACCGTTCCATTATGAACGTCTGCTTCGTGATGGCCCCCGGCTATGAGTCGTTGCAGGATGAATTCATGGCTTTCGCCAAAGAGCGGGGAATGGTCGGCATCAAGGGCCACCGCAGCGTCGGCGGCTTCCGCGCTTCCATTTACAACGCCTGCACCCTCGAGGATGTTCAGGCGCTCGTGGACTGTATGCAGGAATTTGAAAAATTGCACGCATAATGAAAGTATTGATCGCAACCCAGAAACCCTTCGCCAAAGTGGCGGTGGAGGGAATTCAGAAGATTCTGACCGAAGCCGGGCACGAAGTGGCGCTGCTGGAGAAATACGAGGCCCAGGCCGATCTGGTGGCCGCCGCGGCGGATGCCGAGGCGATGATCATCCGCTCCGACAAGGTAACCGCCGAGGTGATTGCCGCGGCCCCGAAACTCAAGATTGTGGTGCGGGCCGGCGCGGGATATGACAATGTCGACCTCGCCGCGGCCACGGCCGCCGGTGTCGTCGTGATGAACACCCCGGGACAGAACTCCAACGCGGTGGCGGAACTCGCCGTCGCGATGATGATTTTCATGGCCCGTACGCAGTTCACGCCCGCCACGGGCAGCGAGGTGCAGGGCAAGCGGCTCGGCATCCAGGCCTTCGGCAACGTCGGCCGTCTCGTCGGCGCCAAGGCCAAGGCCCTCGGGATGGAAGTACTGGCCTTGGATCCGTTCCTCACCGACGAGCAGATCGCTACGGGAGGGGCCCGTCCGGTGCACTCCGTCGAGGAACTCTATTCTTCGTCCGACTATGTGTCGGTCCATATTCCCGCTCTTCCCGCTACCATCAGGAGCATCGGGTACGACCTCATCAGCAAGATGCCGAAAGGCGCCGTGCTCGTGAATACCGCCCGTAAGGAAGTAATCGACGAGGACGGCCTTCTCAAGGCGCTCGAGGAGCGTCCGGATCTCAAGTACGTCACTGACGTGATGCCGGACAATTATGCCCTCCTGCAGGAGAAGTTCGGGCTCCGCGTTTTCGCGACGCCCAAGAAGATGGGCGCCCAGACCGCCGAGGCCAACATCAACGCCGGCCTCGCCGCCGCCCGTCAGATCGCCGATTTCTTCGCCACCGGCAACACCCGTTTCCAAGTCAACAAATAATCTCATTTCCATGATCCGTGTAAAACCGTTCGCGGCGATCAGGCCGCCCAAGGGCATCGTGACCGAGGTCGCGGCGCCGCCGTATGATGTTCTCAATTCCGCCGAAGCGAAGGCGATGGCGGGGGAGAAATCCCTTCTGCACATTACCAAGCCCGAGATCGACTTTGATCCGATTGCCGACGAGCATTCCAAGCCCGTCTACGACAAGGCCGTGGAGAATTTCAAACTCTGGAAGGAGCGCGGCTGGCTGGTCCGTGAAGACAGGGAGAAATACTATGTCTACGCCCAGACGATGGGCGGCCGGACCCAGTACGGCCTCGTGCTCTGCGCCCATACGGACGACTATGCCGAGGGACGCATCAAGAAGCACGAACTTACCCGCAAGGACAAGGAGGACGACCGGATGATCCACGTCCGCATCCAGAACGCCAACATCGAGCCCGTCTTCTTCGCCTACAAGGACAACGCGGAACTCGCCGCCATCATCGCGGCCGCGTCCGCCGGCGAGCCGGAATACGACTTCGTGGACGAAAACGGCTTCGGACATCACTTCTGGGTGATCGAGGACGATGCGGTCAACGCCCGCATCACGGAGATCTTCACCACGCAGGTGGAGGCGTTCTATGTGGCGGACGGACATCACCGCACCGCGGCGGCGGCGCGGGTTGGCGCCGAGAAGCGCGCGGCCAATCCGCACCATACGGGCGAGGAGGAGTACAACTGGTTTATGGCCGTGTGCTTCCCTGAGTCTCAGTTGAAGATCATCGACTACAACCGCGTGGTCAAGGACCTGAACGGCCTCACCCCGGACGGGCTGCTGAAGGCCCTGGAGGAGGATTTTGTAGTGGCGGAGATTCCGGGACAGGAGGTGGCGCCGACGCGCCTGCATCAGTTCTCGATGTATCTCGGAGGGAAGTGGTACCACCTGGATACGAAGCCGGGCCGCTATGACGACAGCGATCCGATCGGGGTGCTGGATGTGACCGTCCTGTCAAACCTCGTCCTCGACAAGATCCTGGGTATCAAGGATCTCCGTACGGACAAGCGCATCGACTTCGTCGGCGGCATCCGCGGCCTCGGAGAACTCTCCCGCCGCGTGGACAGCGGCGAGATGGCCGTCGCCTTCGCGCTCTATCCCGTCTCGATGCAGCAGCTCATCGATATCGCCGACACCGGCAACATCATGCCGCCCAAGACGACCTGGTTCGAGCCCAAACTCCGTTCCGGTCTCGCCATCCACTCACTGGATGCGTAAAATGTAAGCGGCTGGAATACAGTTGGTTATTAAAAAGGCCTTACTCGTTTTCGAGTAAGGCCTTTTTGATAATTCGTTGGTTTTCAATGTTTTGCACTTTGCGCCGCCGCTGTCTTGGAGCGGCAGGTCGCCCTCGGACGGCTCGGCACCGCTGGGACTTGGAGCGGCAGGTCGTCCTCAGACGGCTCGGCACCGCTGGGACTTAGAACGGGAGGTCGTCCTCGGACGGCTCGGCGGCGGGGATGTCGTCAAGACCGGGCATTGGGGCGACCGGGGCGGGTGCGACCGGGGCGGACGCCGCCTGCGGGGCGCTGCTGCGTGCCGGGCCTGCCGCAGCGCCTGCGGGAGCGGCCTGGCCGGCCGGGGTGATCCGCCAGACGCGGAGGTCGTTGTACCACTTGCCGTTGTATTCACGGCCGCGGACATTGAACGCCACCTTCACGGCGTCGCCGACCTGGAACTGGGCGAGGTCTTTCACCTTGTCGCTGCCCCAGGCGGTGAAGCAGACGGATACGGGGAAGTTTCCGTCCTGATATTCCAGGACGAAATCCTGTCTTTCCCAAAGTCCCCGCGCAGACTGTCCACTCTGCACGGGGAGCTTCAGGGAGATCTTTCCTTCAATCTCCAGATTGGCCATAGGACTTATTTTTTCTTCTTGGTGTCCTTTGCGGGCTCTTCCTCCTTGGGGACGAAGGTGCCGACCTTGGTGACCTCGATTTCGAACACGAGGGTCTCGTTCGGGCCGATCGGGCTGCCGTAGCGGCGGTTGTCCTGCTCGCCGTAGCCGAGTTCCGCAGGGATGTAGAGGATGGCCTTGCCGCCTTCACCGAGGAGCTTGACGCCCTCGCCGAAGCCCTTCACCACTCTGCCGGGAGTAAACTGCGCAGGGGTGCCTTCGCGGCTCTCGTCGAAGACTTTGCCGTCGATGAGGGTGCCCTTGTAGTTGACCCATACGGTGTCCTCGTCGCTCACGGCCTTCTTGTCGTTACCGGGGGCGAGGATCTTGTACTGGAGACCGCTCTCGGAGACCTCGATGCTGTCCTTGGCCTTGTTGGCCTCGAGGAAAGCGTCACCTTTCTCCTTGTTGAGGGCCTTGGTGTACTCGCTGCGCTTGCCCATGAAGTTCTGCATTACCTCGTCGATCATCTCGGGAGCGATGCGGAACTGCTTGCTGAAGGTGGAGTCACGCTGGTCGCCCTCGGCCTTGATCATATCCTTGATGCCTTTGAGGAACTGGTTGAAGTTGAGGTCGCCGAAGTCGTTGCCCTTGATCCACTGGCCGATGTTGGTACCGAGCAGATAGCTGGCCGAATCAACCTGGGATGCGGAGGGAAGGAGGTCACGGACTTCCTTGCTGCCCTCGATTTTCTGAGGGGTGGTGCAGGCGACTGCGAGGATGGCGGCCGCCACGCTTGCGATAATGGAATTGAGTTTCATCTGTACTATAATTTAATATTGTTGTTTTCGGTCGTACAATCCGCAAAGATACAAAATATTCTTGACATTTCAACTTTTGGCCGATTCCGTCAAATTTATTTGGCGAAGCGGGATTTATTCCGTAAATTAGTAAGGTAATTTGGAGAAATTATGGTTCCGGACACCGACAAGTTGCATTCCTGCCTGAAGGAATTCTTCGGCTATGACGCGTTCAAGGGAGGCCAGGAGGAGATCATCAAGCATCTCGTCTCGGGCCGCAATGCCTTTGTCCTGATGCCGACGGGCGGCGGCAAATCGCTGTGCTACCAGCTCCCGGCCCTGGTGATGGAGGGGACCGCCATCGTGATTTCCCCGCTCATCGCCCTGATGAAGAATCAGGTGGACGCCATCCGCGGCTTCGTCTCCGGCAACGACGGCATCGCGCATTTCCTGAATTCCTCCCTCAGCCGGCCGCAGATCGCCGAGGTCCGGGACGACCTCCTGAGCGGCGTCACCAAACTCCTCTACGTGGCTCCCGAGTCGCTGACCAAAGATGAGAACATCTCCCTGCTGAAAGAGATCAAAATCTCCTTCTACGCCGTGGACGAGGCGCACTGCATTTCGGAGTGGGGGCACGACTTCCGCCCGGAATACCGCCGGATCCGCAACATCATCGAGGAGATCCAGCCCGCTCCCGTCATCGCCCTGACGGCGACGGCGACCCTCAAGGTCCAGAGCGACATCCTCAAGAACCTCCGCATCCAGGACGCCCGCATCTTCAAGGACTCGTTCAACAGGCCGAACCTCTACTACGAGGTCCGCGACAAGGTGGAGCCGGAGAAGGACATCATCAAATTCATCCGGCAGAATCCCGGCAAGTCCGGCATCATTTACTGCCTCAGCCGCAAGAAGGTCGAGCAGCTCGCCCAGCTCCTCAATATCAACGGCATCAAGGCCCGTCCGTACCACGCCGGACTCGACGCCAAAACCCGCACCGAGAACCAGGACCTCTTCCTGATGGAGGAGATCGACGTGATCGTCGCGACCATCGCTTTCGGGATGGGCATCGACAAGCCCGACGTCCGCTTCGTCATCCATTACGACATCCCCAAGAGTCTGGAGGGGTATTATCAGGAGACGGGCCGTGCCGGCCGCGACGGGCAGGAAGGCCTCTGCATCACGTACTACAGTTACAAGGATATCCTCAAGCTGGAGAAGTTCATGCAGGGCAAGCCCATCGCCGAGCAGGAAATCGGCCGTCAGCTGCTGGCCGAGACGGAGGCCTACGCGGAGTCGAACCAGTGCCGCAGGAAGCTGCTGCTGAATTATTTCGGTGAAGACTATCCCCAGGACAACTGCGGATCCTGTGACAACTGCATCCATCCGAAGGCCCGCTTCGACGGCCGCGAGGAGATGGCGCTGGTCCTCCGCCTCATCGAGTCGCTCCCGGAGCACTTCAAGATCGACCACCTCTCCTGCATCCTCGCCGGGGAGGAGACCGCCCTCATCAAATCGTACAAGCACGACGAGATCCCGTTCTTCGGTCAGGGCAAGCCCCATTCCGCGCGCTTCTGGGCGATGGTCATCCACCAGGGGCTGATCCTGCACCTGCTGGAGAAGGAGATCGAGACCTACGGCCTCATCTTCGTGACCCGCGCCGGCCGCAAGTTCCTTCTCGATCCCTTCGAGGTGATGCTGGTCGAGGACCGGGACTTTTCCGAGACCGACGACGACGATCCGATGAATTCGGCGGCGGCCGTCCGCGGCGGCGGTGGCGGCGACCCCGTCCTCCTCGCGATGCTCAAAGACCTCCGCAAGGATGTTTCCCGCAAGCTGGGCCTCCAGCCCTGGATCATCTTCTCGGATCCGTCCCTGGAGGACATGTCCATCCTCTACCCGATGACCCTCGAGGAGCTCCGCGGCTGCCAGGGCGTCGGCGAGGGGAAGGCGAAGAAATTCGGCCGGGAATTCGTCGAACTGATCGCCAAATACGTCGAGGAGAACGAGATCGAGCGGCCGGACGATTTCGTCGTCAAGTCCATCGCCTCTCCCTCCTCCAACAAAGTCTTCATCATCCAGAGCATCGACCGCCGCCTTCCCCTGGAGGACATCGCGTCGGCCAAGGGGCTGGATATGAATGAACTGATGACGGATATCGAGGCCATCGTCTCTTCCGGCACCAAACTCAATCTCAACTACTGCATCAAGGAGATGATGGACGAGGAGGTAATGCAGGAGATTTACGATTATTTCCGGGACGAAGCGGAGTCCGACTCGCTGGAAGAGGCGATGCGGGTGCTCGGACCGGATTACGAGGAAATGGAAATCCGCCTCGTGAGGCTCAAGTTCCTCTGCGAGGTGGCTAATTAATGTGTGTGTGATATGATTTTTTTCGGTTATAAAAGCAAAACGCACCGGATTGTCCGGGACGTGATATTCATTCTTCTCGGGGTTTTGTTCCTGTTCTTCCCCGATACGTGGTTTTCCGCGGCGGCGCTGATGGTCGGCATCCGGATTCTCGGGGTCGTCCTGCTGCTGCTCGGCGCTCTGGAGGTCGTGGTCCTGCTCGGAGCGATGTCGCTGACCGGGGTGGGATTCGTGCCCTTCCTGCTGGCTGTCGGCACGGTGCTGTTCGGGTTTGCGCTGCTCTTCGCGGACGGCGACGGCAATTACTGGTGGATCAAGATCATCTCCGGCATCGCCCTGCTGTGGTACGGACTGTCGGATCTGCTGTCCGGCTGGAAGATAGGCCGGGCCGTGGACGAATACGAGATCCATCGGACCAAGCCCCCCGTGCAGGAGCCGGAGGAAGAGGCGTTCACGCCGTCGGAACTGGATTCCGCCAAAGAGGTCGAATACCGCAAGGAGGACTGATCCGTGATCCCGCAGGAGACCGTCAATCAGATTACCGAAACCGCCCGCATCGAAGAGGTGGTCGGTGATTTCGTGTCCCTGAAGCGGCGGGGGAGCGACTTTGTCGCCTGCTGTCCGTTCCACAACGAGAAGACGCCCTCTTTCCACGTGTCCCCGAGCCGCGGCATCTACAAATGCTTCGGCTGCGGCAAGGCCGGCTCGTCGGTCAATTTCCTGATGGAATACGAGCACCTCACCTATGTCGAGGCGCTCCGGTATTTGGCCAAGAAATACCACATCGAGATCCAGGAGCGGGAGGAGACGGCGGAGGACATCGCCCGCCGCCAGCGAAGCGAAAGTCTCCACCTCGCGGCCGAATTCGCCCAGAAATTCTTCGTCGAAAGCCTGCAGAAAGACGAGGGACGGGCCATCGGCCTCCAGTATTTCCATTCCCGCGGGCTGGAGGATGCGACCATCCTCAAATACGGCCTCGGCTGGTCTCCGAGGGCCCGGAATTCCCTGCTGGACGCGGCCCGCGCGGCGGGATACAAGGACGAATATATGGTCGGCGCCGGGGTCGTCATCCAGCGTGAGGACGGCACCCTTTCCGACCGTTTCTGGGACCGGGTGATGTTCCCGTTCCATACGGTGAGCGGCCGCGTGGTCGGCTTCGGGGGCCGGACGCTCAAGAAGGACCACGGGGGGATGAAGTACGTCAATTCGCCCGAAAGCGAGCTCTACGTCAAGAACCAGATCCTCTACGGCCTCTATTTCGCCAAGAACGAGATTTCCCGCACCGGCAAATGCTATCTTGTGGAGGGCTACCTGGACGTGCTGTCGATGCATCAGCTCGGCATCACCAACGTGGTGGCCTCCAGCGGCACCTCCCTCACCGACGGCCAGGTCTCGCTCCTGAAGCGCTTTACCGAGAACGTCACCATCATGTACGACGGCGACAGCGCGGGCATCCACGCCGCCCTGCGCGGGATCAACATGATCCTCCGCGAGGGGATGAACGTCAAGATCGTGCTGCTCCCGGACGGGGACGATCCCGACTCTTTCGCCCAGAAGCATACGCTGGAGGAAGTGCAGGACTTCATCGCGGAGCACGAGCAGGATTTCATCGGCTTCAAGTGCGACCTCCTCCTGGAGGATGCAGCCGGGGATCCGCTCAAGAAGGCCGACCTGATCAATGACATCGCCGACACGGTCGCTGAGATTCCCGATCCGATCAAGCGTTCCACCTATACCGAGGCGGTATCCGCCAAGTTCCGGGTCGATCCCGACCTGATCCTCGCCCGCATCGGCGCGACCCGCCGCTCCCGCCAGAAACCCTCCCCGGGCCAGAGCCGGACGGAAACGCCCGCCCCCGGTCCGGAGACCGTCCCTCAGACGGAGCCGGACCAGCCCCGCGCCCTCCGCGACGAAAACGAGATCCTCGCCCCCGGCGAGCGCGAACTCCTCGCTTTCATCCTCCGCGAGGGGAGCGAGCCGCTCGTGTTCCCGACCGATTCGGAATTCTACAGCCCCGACGGCGTCCCGACCGTGGCGGAATTCATCGACGACGCCCTGGCCTCCGATGACGTCCGGTTCTCCAATTCCGCCTATCGCGAGACCTACGAGGCCTATTTCACGCACTATGACGCGGGGGAGGACCAGAAGACCATCATCCTCCGCCTGCTCTCCGGCGAGAATCAGCAGGTCGCCCGGGTTACCGCCGACCTGTCCGTGGAAAAATTCCAGATCACCGTCCGGGATTTCGAGAAATCGCTGATGGCAAAGGGATCCTGGCTAGCGTCCTATGTCCCGAGGGCCATCCTGGCCTATCAGGACAAGCGGGTGGAGGCCCGGCTCAGCACCCTCCGGCGCGAACTCATGACCGCCACGGGAGAGGACCAGATCCGCATCCTGGACGAAATCGGCAAGGCCAATACCCTCAAACGCAGAATCAAAATCAAATTAGGAAGAGAAAAATAATGGAGAAGAATTTCAAGAGAACCCTCGTGACCTGCGCGCTTCCCTACGCGAACGGGCCTGTCCATATCGGTCATCTGGCCGGCGTATACGTGCCGGCCGACATCTATGTCAGGTACCTCAGGATGCGCGGGGAAGATGTCCTGTACGTCTGCGGCTCCGACGAGCACGGCGTGCCCATCACCATCAAGGCCAAGAAACGCGGCGTCACGCCCCAGGACGTGGTGGACGAATACCACAATATCATCAAGCAGTCCTTCACGGACCTCGGCATCAATTTCGACATCTATTCCCGCACCACCTCCGCGGTGCACGCGAAGACGGCCTCGGCCTTCTTCCGCAAGCTCTATGACGAAGGGAAATTCGTCACGAAGGAGTCCGAGCAGTATTATGACGAAGAGGCCAAGACCTTCCTCGCCGACCGCTACATCACCGGTACCTGCCCCAAGTGCGGCAATCCCAACGCCTACGGCGACCAGTGCGAGAAGTGCGGCAGCACCCTCAGCCCCGAGGAACTCATCGACCCGAAGTCGGCCCTGAGCGGAAGCGCGCCCGTCAAGAAGAAGACCAAACACTGGTACCTTCCGCTCGACCAGTACGAGCCCTGGCTCCGCGACTGGATCCTCGAGCAGCACAAGGAGTGGCGTACCAACGTGTACGGCCAGTGCAAGTCCTGGCTGGACGGCGGCCTGCAGCCCCGTGCCGTCTCCCGCGACCTCGACTGGGGCATTCCGCTCCCGATCGACGACGCCGAAGGGAAGGTGCTCTACGTGTGGTTCGACGCCCCGATCGGCTACATTTCCAATACCCGCGAACTCCTTCCCGAGAGCTGGGAGAAATGGTGGAAAGATCCCGAGACGCGCCTCGTGCACTTCATCGGCAAGGACAACATCGTCTTCCACTGCATCGTCTTCCCGTCGATGTGCAAGGGGGAGGGCGAATATATCCTGACGGACAATGTCCCGGCGAATGAATTCCTCAACCTGGAGGGCGACAAGATCTCCACTTCCCGCAACTGGGCCGTCTGGCTCAACGAATACGTGGACCGTTTCCCCGGCCAGGAGGACGTTCTCCGCTACGTGCTCTGCGCCAATGCGCCGGAGACCAAGGACAACGACTTCACCTGGAAGGACTTCCAGCAGCGCAACAACAGCGAACTCGTGGCCATCTTCGGCAATTTCGTCAACCGGGCCGCGGTGCTGACCGGGAAGTATTTCGGCGGCAAGGTCCCCGGCAACCGCAAGCCGGAGCCGGTCGACGCCGAGACGCTCGCGCAGATCCTGCCCTGCCGGGAGCAACTGGAGAAGAATCTGGAAACCTTCCACTTCCGCGAGGCGCTCAAGGCGGCGATGGAGATCGCCCGCATCGGCAACAAGTACATCTCCGACACCGAGCCCTGGAAGGTCGCCAAGACCGATATGGACCGGACGGCCTCCATCCTCTATACCTGCCTGCAGATCTGCGCGGACCTCGCGATCGCCTTCGAGCCGTTCACGCCTTTCAGCGCCGCGAAACTCCGCGGAATGCTCCGGATCGGCCTCGAGGCCGGGCACGACTACCGCGCCGGCGAAGTGGATCCCGCCCTTGCGGGTGTCAAAGGCACCGCCGGCGAGAACCTCTACGCCCCCGGTGACGGCAAGGCCCTCCACACAGCCTCCGCTGCCATCCCCGGGGATCTCCCCCTCTCCTGGTCCGACCTCGGCCGCACCGACCTCCTTCCCGAGGGGCACGCCCTCGGCGAAGTGAGCCTCCTTTTCCAGAAGATCGAGGATGACGTGGTCGCGCGTGAAGTCGGCATCCTGCAGGCCACGAAAGCCGCGAACGAGGCGGCCGCCAAGGCCGCAGAAGCCGCCGAGGCCGCCAAAAAGGTGGAGCCGCAGAAGGAGGAAGTGACCTTCGACGACTTCGGCCGGATGGACATCCGGACGGCGACCGTTCTCGCCGCCGAGCGGGTCCCAAAGACCGATAAGCTCCTGAAACTCAGCATCGATACGGGCATCGATCAGCGAACCATCGTCTCCGGTATCGCCGAATATTATTCCCCCGAAGAAATGGTCGGCAAGCAGATCTGCATCCTCGCCAATCTCGCTCCCCGCGTCATCCGCGGCATCGAGTCCCGGGGCATGATTCTCATGGCGAAGCAGGGTGACGGCAAGATGCGGATCGTCACCCCCGAAGAAACCCTCACCAACGGAGCCGTCATCGGATGAAAATAGAATTTCAGAAAGACCTGTCGGCCCTCAACACCTTCAGGATGCGGGTAAAGGCCGCCGCGTACGCGGAATACAATTCCGTGGACGAGCTCAGGGCCATCCTCGACGATCCCGACCTCCCCGGTCCGAAATACCACATCGGCGGCGGCAGCAACCTCCTGTTCACCGGCGACTTTCCCGGCACCATCCTGCATTCCTGCCTCAAGGGCCTCATCCTGAAGCGCGACGAGGGCGGCATCACCGTGCAGGTCGGCGCGGGCGAGACCTGGGACGAATTCTGCGAATGGGCGGCGGCCGAAGGGCTGTGGGGCCCGGAGAACCTGTCGCTGATCCCCGGCGAAGTCGGGGCGGCGGCCGTGCAGAATATCGGCGCCTACGGGGTGGAAGTGAAGGATATCATCACCGGCGTCGAGGTCCTCGACACGCACGACCACACCACCGGCACCATCGATGTGGAAGAATGCGGCTACGGCTACCGGGAATCCCATTTCAAAGGGGAGTGGAAGGGGCGCTTCATCGTCACATCCGTTACCTTCCGCCTTACGGAAGACTATGCGCCGCGGCTGGATTACGGTCACGTGAAGGAATCGATGAAAGCGGCCTACGGCGACGAGGCGCTCACCCCCCGGATGGTGCGCGACGAGATCGTCCGCATCCGCCGGACCAAGCTTCCCGACGTGAAGGATCTCGGCAGCGCCGGCAGCTTCTTCAAGAATCCGTACGTGACGCAGGAGCAGTACGAGGACATCGCCGACCTCTATCCGGAGGTGCCGCATTTCCCGCTCCCCGACGGCCGCGTCAAGATTCCCGCCGCCTGGCTGATCGAAAAGGCCGGCCTCAAGGGCTATGTGAAAGGCAATGCCGCGGTCTACGCCAGGCAGCCGCTGGTGATCGTCAACCACACCGGCAACGCCACTCCCCGCGAAATCCTCGCCCTCGAGCACAAGATCATCCGCACCGTCAAATCCCGCTTCGGGGTAACTTTAAGTCCGGAAGTGGAACATATATAGATTATGAGAAAAGCACAGTCCAAAGTATTGGAATAAGTATTTAATGAATCCATGACAGTACAATGTCGAAAAGGAGACATCTTTGAGGTGAAGCTCGATGATGGCCGGAAAAGATATTTTCAATTTGTTTGCCGGGATTTGGAGCAACTGAATTCCGATGTGATACGTGTTTTTAAAAAAGTATACTTGTCAGACGAGAGCCCATTATCGGATATGATTATCTCAGATGAAGTTGATCAGTATGTGCATACATCTGTTTATGCTGGTGTTAAACTTGGATTTTGGGTTAAATATGGAAAAAGTTCAAATGTTGGAAATCTTGATGTGTATTTTAGGGATGCACGAGATTTTGGTCGAGAACCTGAAGAGCCTTTAAGAAAGAAGATTTCATATCAGTGGGATGTGTGGAAAATTAATGAGAGGCGTTTCTATGTAGGTAAGTTGCCAGAGAGGTATTACTGTGCTTATCAGGGTATGGTTGAGCCTCCGTTTTTAGTGGCAGAATGTATAAGAAATTGTCGACCGATAGAAGGACTGTATGACCCGGTTTTTTAATGCAAAATGAGTAGTGTTGATTATTTGTATGATTTCGTCTCTAGTAAGGGGTGTAATATTACAGAGTTTCTTTGTCCGGATGGTCTTACTATGTCCTCTCGAGATGTCGGTTATTGGGCATTGCAAAAGGATGATGCGTTAACTTTTATAAGAATTTGCAGAAGCGAACTTGTTTTGATTCTTGGCATAGATGTATTGACTAAATTGAAATCAGGTATGTTAGAGTACAATATAGAGTCGTTCTGTTTCGAACGAAAAGGCCGTGAAAATTGGCTGGATAGCGTTCACAATGCGGCTGGCGGAGCAGAATCATTTATTCAATCTCGTTTAGATGCGACATATTTATTTGTTTTTACAGTCCGGTTTTCTTGAAAAGAACGTAAAGAAATGAGAAAATGCGATAAGTCCTAAGAAGATAGGGTGTATAAAATAAAATAGAAACAATTATAGACTATGGCATCATTTTCCATTGAGGGTGGACACCCGCTGAGCGGCAGCATTATTCCGCAGGGCGCGAAGAACGAGGCGCTGGAGGTGATCAGCGCCGTGCTGCTGACCAAAGAGGAGATCCGGATGTCCAATGTTCCGGAGATCCTCGACGTCAAAAACCTGATCGGCCTCCTCGAGGGGATCGGCGTCAAGGTCACCCGGCTCGACAGGGGTGAATACATTTTCAAGGCGGACGACCTTAACGAGGAATATCTCGACAGCCGCGACTTCGTCAAGCGCTGCTCGATGCTGCGGGGTTCCGTGATGCTCGCCGGGCCGCTCCTGGCCCGTTTCGGGCACGTCTATTTCCCAAAGCCGGGCGGCGACAAGATCGGCCGCCGGAGGGTGGATACCCACATCCTCGGCCTGATGAACCTCGGCGCGGACCTCTCCTACGACGAAACGCGCAAGGCCTATTTCCTCCAGCTGAAGGACGGGCGTCCGCTAAAGGGAACGTATATGCTGCTGGACGAGGCCTCCGTCACCGGTACGGCCAACATCCTGATGGCGGCCACGCTCGCGGAGGGGCAGACGACCATCTACAACGCTGCCTGCGAGCCGTATATCCAGCAATTGACCCGTCTGCTCCGCTCGATGGGCGCCGTGATCGACGGGCTCGGGTCCAACCTGCTGACGGTCCACGGCGTGAAGGAGCTCCACGGGGCTTCGCATATCATCCTCCCCGACATGATCGAAGTGGGCTCCTTCATCGGAATGGCGGCGATGAACCAAAGCGCCATCACCATCCGCAACGTTTCCTACGACAACCTCGGCATTATTCCCCAGGCCTTCCGCCGGCTCGGCGTCAAGCTGGAGCAGCAGGGAGACGATATCTATGTGCCCGCGCAGGATTCCTATCAGATCGAATCCTTCCTCGACGGCTCCATCATGACGATGGCCGACGCCCCCTGGCCGGGCCTCACCCCGGACCTGCTGAGCGTCATCCTCGTGGTGGCGACCCAGTGCAAGGGCTCCGTCCTCATCCATCAGAAAATGTTCGAAAGCCGCCTGTTCTTCGTCGACAAACTCATCGATATGGGCGCTCAGATCATCCTCTGCGATCCGCACCGGGCCGTCGTCATCGGCCACGACCACCAGTTCCGCCTCAGGGCCAACAATATGCTCTCGCCGGATATCCGTGCGGGTATCGCCCTGCTGATCGCGGCGATGTCGGCCAAGGGCACGAGCGTCATCGGCAACATCGATCAGATCGACCGCGGTTACGAGAACATCGACCAGCGTCTGAACGCGCTCGGCGCGTCGATTACGCGTGTTTAGCGGGTTAACTATTGATTATTAATGTTTTTTTCCTAATTTTGCGACTATGAAAAGAACAATTCTCCTTATTGCAGTGGCGGCGTTGCTTATGATGCTGCCCGCTCAGCGCGCCTCGGCGCAGTACTTCAACCACCTTGCGCTCGGTATCACGGCGGGTATCGACGGCTTCGGCCTCGAGCTCGCGGCTCCGCTCGGCAACCAGTTCCAGATGCGTGTGGGCGGTTCGTTCTTCCCTCCGATGTTTCGTCCCCACCACGTTTTCCATTTCGAAGAGACCGCGGAACATGAGATGGCGGACGTCGACGTGGAAGCGCTCCCGTTGTTCGGCGGGGCCAACCTGATGTTCGACTGGCATCCGGCCGCCAACAAATGGTTCTTCATCACTGCGGGCGTGTATGCGGGCTCGAGCCAGGTGCTGACCATCCGCAACAAGAGACCTTTCCTGAAGGAGGAAGACTGGGGGCATAAAGGCCTGATGATCGGTGACAATGTATTCGCTTCCACGGATGAAAAGGGTATCGCCCATGGCACGCTCAACGTATGGCCCGTCCGTCCCTATGCCGGCATCGGCTTCGGCAATGCGATCGATCCGAACAAACGTGTCTGCTTCAATGTCGAACTCGGCGCCGCCTTCACCAACGGCTATCAGGTAAAGGTATCGGGAGAGAACTATGAGACGGGTGATGAGGGCGTTGTCCGGGTGACCAGCTCCGACTTCTACATCGGTGAGGATGACGGGGACAGGACCGACAAGAACAATTACGAAGACAAGCTCCTCATCGACAAGATGGGCAAATTTCCCATCTTGCCGATGATCAAATTCGGCCTTTATATCAGACTATTCTAAAACCCTTCGCTTATGAAAAAGATTTTAGGTATTTTGGCGGTCGCAGCCTTGATGGCTGTCGCCTGCGATCAGGAGAACCACTCGGGCGGTGATTCCACCGATTCTACGTACACGACGCCCAAGATGCCCGCTCCGATGAACCTGGACAACAACTTCGGTTTTTCCGTGAATCAGTCCCAGGCGCAGGACGGGATGAAGAATCCCGCCGGTAATATCGACAAGGTCGAGGAAGGAACGCTTCCTCCGGGCGGTACGGGCGTGATTGTCTTCGAGGACGCCGGCCCGAAAGAGTTCAGTTTCACCGCGCTTGACGGCAAAGTGAAGGCCGGCGCTTCATTCCTGTGCTCCAGAGTGTTCGACCGGATCGATGTCATTTCCGTCTCCGACGGCAATGCACAGTTGAAATTCACCCAGAGCGGCAAGGCCATTACACTTTCCGCCCAGGTGCAGGGCCAGGCCCCTTCAACGGCTTATGTGCAGGATGTCTGCCGCAACTGGGTGGTGGAGGAAACTAAAATTTCCATCAAGGTGCAGGGTGAAGCCAACAAACTCAGCCCCGGCGGGAAGTTCGACGGCTGCAAGCTGAGTGAGATCAGTCGGGAACTCGTCGATCAGAATGTCAATATCAAGGTCCTTTCTCCTGATTACGACATTACTAAAATTATGATCGCACCCAGCGGCGATTTCGCGATCTTTTTTGCAGGGCGTGATCCGTACTTCGGCAAATTCACGCTTAACGGCACCGAATTCAGGTATAAGTTCACCTACTATGAGAAGGATGATGACAATCCGGTCATCGCCGGCGAAGCGCAGGGTAAACTCTGGGTGGCGAACGGCAAAGGCCGCCTGAACCTCAAGTCCGACCTGAAGGATGACAGCGGCAAGGGTTATTCCCTGGATGTGACTCTGGTGATGACGCCCGAGAAGCCGTCCGGGAAGTAACTTCGCTAGTAGAATATCAACGTGGAAAGTGTCCCTTCGCCCAGCAGGCGGAGGGACATTTTTTGGATATCCTCCGCCGTGACGGCCTCCACGGCGGCCTTGTTCTCCGCGAAGGAGAAAACGCGGCCGAAGGAAAGGAGGCTCTTGCCCATCGAAAGGCACTGTGCCTCGCCGTTGTCGGAGGAGATGGCGAGCTGCCCGAGGAGTTGTTTGCGGGCGGCCCTCATTTTCGCTTCCGAGAGCGGCTTTTCCCGGAGGCGGGCGAGCTCCCGGCCGATGCAGTCGAGGCAACGCTGGAGGTTGGGCTTGTCGCAGCCGAAGGCGATGGTGAAGAGACCGGTGTCGCTGTACTGCGTGTAGTTGCATTCGACGTTGTAGACCCATCCGTTCTTCTCCCGCAGGATGCTGCCGAGGATGGAATTGGAGGCCGGTCCGCCGAGCAGGTTCATCAGCATCGCGGTGATGATGCGGTCCTTCCCGTCATAGAGGGACGGCGCCGGTCCGCCGATGATGGCGTTGACCTCGTGGTTGCGTCGGTTGCGGCTCTCGCAGAACACCTGCGTCGGCACGGTCGCCCGTTCGTCCTTCCCGTTCGCATTTCCGTCATTTCCGGGCTTCCTTCCGTCATTCCGGAGCTTGTCCCTGGACTCCACCCTCCGTTTCACTTTCCTCTCCATCACCTTCTCCTCGATGTCCGCTACGACCGTGAGCGCCATATTCTCCGGCACGAAGAAAGTCCGGTAAAAACGGCGGAGCTCCTCCGGCGTAATCCGGGAGACGCTGGCCCTTGTGCCGAGAATGCGGCCGCCGAGGGGATGCCCCTTGAAGAGCATTTCGTCGAAGGTGTCGTAGATGTCCTCGGGCGGATTGTCCTTGTAGGAGATGATCTCGTCGATGACCACGCCGCGCTCGGTCTCGATCTCGGCGTCGGGGAAGGTCGCTTCCGTCGCAAGTTCGAGGATGAGGTCCAGCGCTTTGTCGATATCCTCTTTGAGGACGGTGGCGTGCAGGACGATTTCTTCCTTGGTGGTATAGGCGTTGAGTTCTCCGCCGAGCCGGTCGAGGCGGGAGGAGATGGAGGCGGCGGTCCGCTTCCGGGTGCCTTTGAAGAGGGTGTGCTCGAGGAAATGGGCGATGCCCCCGTGGAATCCTTCTTCCGCGCGGGTTCCGCAGCGGATGTGCAGCGCGCAGTAGGCGGCCGCGTTGCCGGCCCTTTTTACGGCGTACCGAAGGCCGCTTTGAACTGTTCCGCCCGTCATTGCGCCTGTCTGGAGATGGATTTGAATTCTTTGGCGGTGAAGCCGCGGCCGGTCTTCCCGGTGATGCGGTGCCGTTTGAAGTAGTACAGGGTATGGTCGTCGGTGCCGATGAGCATCTTGTAGCAGCGCGAGGTGGCCGAAGGATCCTCCGGCGCCACCGTGTAGCTGACGATCGTTCCGGCCGTCCCGTCGATCATCGCGTCGTCGGCGGCATCCTCTTCGACGATCCGCGTCCGGGAGCCCGATTTGTCAAGCGGAGAGACCCGGAAACTGAGGTCGCTTTCCGTGAAGAGGACATTCCGGTGACGGATTTTCGGGAGGTTGCGGTTGTAGAGACTGAGGCCCTGATAACCCTCCAGGTCCCTTTCCATCGCCTTCAGGGCGAAATCCTGGATGATGTCGAGAAAGGCCGGAATCATTGCGATCTCCCGTCCCGTCCCGCCGGGAACGCTGAACGGGATGGATACGACTTCCGTCATCTTCCCGATACCTTCTTCCGCCTCCGGTCCTCCCTTGACGAGACTGATGAAATCGATTCCCGGCTCCATCTCTCCGCAGAACTGTCCGGTGACGATCAGGAGGAAGTAATAGTTCGCGTCTTTTTTGAGCGCCTCGAACTCCTGCAGGGTGCACAGTTCGAACGGGGAAATGTGCCAGTGCTCCACCACATCCTGCCGCAGGGCCCCGTCGATGAACACATTCTCCGTCATCACGACCTTGGTGATCTTCTCCTGCAGGTCGCGGATCTTATACTTCTTGGTCTCGATCTTCCCCTGCGCCCCGGCCGTCACCGCCCCGATGCACAGCAGAAGTCCCGCGACCATTATTTTGCAAAAATTTTTCATAGTGGCTGCAAATATACAAAAAATAAGTTGTATCAGTTCCTGAAACTTCCGGAGCTTCGCTCCTCCATCCCTCCCACTGCGACTGACGTCTTGCGGGCCCCTCCCGTTCACGAGGCCACGGGCGGCCGACAGAAGGGGTTTGGGGAAACCATTCCCCAATCTGTGGTAACACAGGTTTACAAATAGAACCATCGGGAAAAGGCTGAAAAAAGTGACTAGTTACCTGATGTTGTTTTGTTGAAAAACGGTAAAATGGTTATATTTGTAAGTTATGAGTAACTATATCGTTTCAGCCAGGAAATACCGGCCCGACTCGTTCGAATCGCTGATCGGCCAGGACAATATCGCCAGGACGCTGTCCAACTCCATCAAGCGGGGACAGCTCGCGCACGCCTATCTTTTCTGCGGCCCGAGGGGCGTAGGAAAGACGACCACCGCGCGGATCTTCGCCAAGATGATCAACTGCGCCCATCCCGGCCCCAACATGGAGCCGTGCGGCGAATGCGAGTCCTGCGAATCCTTCCGTGAAGGGCGATCCTACTGCATCCACGAAATGGATGCCGCGTCCAACAACAGCGTCGACGACATCAAGGCCCTGCTCGACCAGGTGCAGGTGCCGCCGCCGGTAGGGAAGTACAGCGTGTATATCATCGATGAGGTGCATATGCTCTCGCAGGCGGCTTTCAACGCCTTCCTCAAGACGCTGGAAGAACCTCCCGCACACGCCATCTTCATCCTGGCGACGACCGAGAAGCACAAAGTGCTCCCGACCATCCTCTCCCGCTGCCAGACCTATGACTTCAGCCGGATTTCCGTACCCGACATCGAGCGCAACCTCCGCGACGTGGCCGCGAAGGAGAACGTGAAAATCGACGAAATGTCGCTGCACGTGATTGCCGTCAAGGCCGACGGCGCGATGCGGGACGCCCTGACCATCTTCGACCAGACCGTGGCCTTCTGCGGCACCGACGTCAAATACGAGGATGTCATCCGCAACCTCAACGTGCTCGATTACGAATACGGGTTCTCGATGGTGGATTATTTCCTCGCGGGAGATTACCAGAAAGCCCTGCTTTCGTTCAACGACGTGCTCTCGAAGGGGTTCAACGCCCTTCATTTCATCGGTGAGATCAGCAATCATCTCCGCAACCTCATCGTCAGCCGCAGCGGCGGGATGGACGCGCTCCTGGAACTGCCCGACTCGCTGAAGCAGAAGTATGCGGAGCAGGCGGCCCGGTGCTCGCTGAAGTTCCTCTACGACGCCCTCGGCATCTCCATCCAGTGTGAATCCGGCTACAAAGCCAGTTCCAATCCCCGCCTCCACATCGAGTTCGCCCTGATGCGGATGAGCTTCCTGCTGAAGCAGCCGGAGGCCGCCCCGGCACCTCAGGCCGCTGCACCCGCATCTGCAGCGCCCGCACCGGCACCCTTGGCTCAGGCGGCACCTGTTGCAGCACCTGCCCCTGTTGCGGCTCCTGCCCCAGCCCCTGCAGCACCTCAGGCCCCCGTGGCCGCCCCGGCCTCACCCGCTCCCGCTGAACCCGCTTCTGCTGCCCCCGCAACTCCCTCCAAGCCGGCCGCTGCGCCTGCTGAACCTGTAGCCGCGCCCGCCGCGCCCGCCGGTGATTCCGCCGAAGCACCGCGCCGCCGCCGTGCCGCCAAGAGCGGCGCGTCGCTGTCGCTCGGAGCCATCCTGGACGAGAAAGAAGAGAGCGCCGAGACGCCCCAGGTCGATGCGGCGGCCCAGGTAATCCCGTCCGACGACGCCGTGACGGCGGCCTTCGGGACGCTGGCCGAGCAGTATTCCGGCCAGACCCGGCTCTACAATATGCTCCGGACCCCGGTCCTTCGCTTTGCGGAAACGGACGGGTTCAAGGTCGTCACCCTCGTCGTCATCAACGACGCCCAGCGGAAATGGATCGAAGAGCGGCTGCTCCGGGATATGGAGTCAAGTCTTCGCCGCATCCTGTCCACGACGCTGATCAAGGTGCTGGTCGACGTGACGCCCGACAGCGAGGTGGAGAAGAAACCCTATATGCCCGGCGAGCAGGCCCTCGATCTGATCTCCAAGAACGAAGAGGTCCGCAAACTGGTCGAAATCATGAAACTCGATACGAAGTAATATGAAATTGCACTGCAAAAATCTGGTCAAGAAATACGGCATCCGGACGGTCGTCAAGGGCGTTTCGATGGAGGTCACCCAGGGTGAGATCGTCGGATTCCTCGGTCCGAACGGCGCCGGCAAGACGACCAGCTTCTATATGATCACCGGGCAGATCGTCCCCAACGACGGACGGATCTATCTGGATGACGAGGATATCACCGAACTTCCGATGTACAAGCGCTCGCAGAAGGGCATCGGCTATCTGCCGCAGGAAGCCTCCGTCTTCCGCAAGATGTCCGTCGAGGACAACATCATGTCCGTGATGGAGATGACGAAAATGACCAGGGCGGAGCGGGAGGAACGGCTGGAGCGGCTCATCGACGAGTTCAACCTCAGCAAGGTCCGCAAGAGTCTCGGAATCCAGCTGTCCGGCGGCGAGCGGCGCCGCTGCGAGATTGCCCGCGCCCTGGCCGTCGACCCGAAATTCATCCTGCTCGACGAGCCTTTCGCCGGCGTCGATCCGATCGCCGTCGAGGACATCCAGTACATTATCGCCAAACTCAAATACCGCAACATCGGCGTCATCATCACCGACCACAACGTCGGCGAGACCCTCGCCATCACCGACCGGGCCTACCTGCTTTACGAAGGAACGATTCTCCAGGAAGGCACGCCGGAGCAGCTGGCCGCCGACGAAGACGTCCGTACGAAGTATCTGGGTTCGGGATTTGTCCTCAAGCGTTCCAAGAGCGTCGAGCGCGCCCGGGCCGAGGCCCAGGGCCAGGGCTAGACGACGGCGCGGGCCACTTCCTCCAGCAGCCATTTCGGCGTGGACGTCGCGCCGCAGACTCCGACAGAGTCTCCTTCCGAGAACCATTCCGGCTTCAATTCCCCGGGACCGCCGATGAGGTGGGTCCGGGGATTTACTTTCCGGCACAGGTCCGAGAGCACCTGGCCATTGGAACTGGCCCTGCCGGAGACGAAGATGATGACGTCGTGCGCGGCGGCGAATTCCTGCATCCGTTCGTGCCTCATCGCGACCTGCGAGCAGATGGTCTCGTGGACCGTCAGCAGAGAGGGATCGGGCATTCTTTCCCGGAGGAGCGCACAGATGGCGGCATATTCGGCGGGACTCTTGGTGGTCTGGGAGAAGATTTCCACGGCGGCGTCCGTGCGGATCTGCCCCGATTCCAGCGCGGCTTCCAGCATCAGAATATCCTCCACCACGATGGCCCTTCCCTCCACCTGCCCTTGCAGGCCGAGCACTTCCGCGTGACCGATCTTGCCGAAAATGATGAGGGTTCCGCTGTCCGCCTTCCCGGAATGCAGGCGGCTCCAGGCCGCGCGGATGCTTTTCTGCAGCTGCAGCACCACCGGACACGTGCAGTCGATGACGTCAAAGCCCTGCGCCTCAGCCCGCCTGTAGGTCTCCGGCGGCTCGCCGTGGGCGCGGATAAGGAGGGATTTGCCGGTCCCGTCGCCGTCCAGAAAAGACTTGTCGACCGTTATGAGCCCCTTTGCGGAGAGCCGTTCGAGTTCGATGTCGTTGTGGACGATGGCGCCGAGCGAATAGAGCGTCCGGCCGCCGGCGAGAAAATCCTCCGCCTTCCCGATGGCGCGGATCACGCCGCCGCAGAAGCCGGAGTGGGGGTCTATTTCGACACTGCGGGGCATTATTCGAGGATCCCGAACTTGCCCTGGACCAGGCCGCGGAGCCATACGGTCTCCTCGTGGAGCGTCATATCGGAATTGTCCATCACGTAGGCGTCCTCCGCCCGCCGGAGCGGGGAGGTCTCGCGGTGCGAATCGATGTAGTCGCGCTCCTCGATATTCTTGAGGACATCCTCGAAGACGGGCGTCTCGCCCCGGGCGACCATCTCGTCGAATCGGCGCTGCGCCCGGATCCGGGCGTCGGCCGTCATGAAGATCTTGAGTTCGGCATCGGGGAAGACCGTGGTGCCGATATCGCGTCCGTCCATGATGACACGGCCGCCGCGGCTCATCGCGCGGAGCCGCTCGTCCACCCAGGCGCGCACGAAGGCGACGGCCGAAACGGGGCTGACCCGATTGGATACCTCCAGCGTGCGGATCTCGCCTTCGACGCAGCGGTCGCCGATAAAGGTCTTGCTGCCCTCCGGCGTCGAGACGAATTTCAGGTCGAGGCCGGGAAGCGCTTCCCGGAGCCCATCCTCGTCGATCGTCCCGTCGGGGGCGATCAGCCCCTTCTCCATCGCATAAAGCGTCACGCCGCGGTACATCGCGCCGGAATCCAGATACAGCAGATTGAACTCTTTGGCCGCCAGTTTGGCGAAGGTGCTTTTCCCGGTGGAGGAATGTCCGTCCACGGCGATGATGATGTCAGGAACTGTCATAATGCAACGGAATTTCTACAAATATACAAAGAAAATCATTACACCGGTACCACCCCGATACCGGGGCGGTCGGGGAGGGTGAGGCGGCCTGCGGTGACCTTGACGCCGTCGAAGCGGTCGTTCGCGATGAGGAGGTTGCCGTCCAGGTCGGCGAAGTCGACGGCGGGGGAGAGCTGGGCGGCGGCGGAGATGCCACAGGAGGTCTCGGTCATGCAGCCGAGCATCACCTTCATCCCGAGGGCGCGGCCGAGCGTCATCATCTTGTGCGCCTCGCGGAGCCCGGTGCACTTCATCAGCTTGATGTTGATGCCGGAGAAGGCGCCCTTGAGGGCGGGAATGTCGCGGAGCCGCTGGATGGATTCGTCGGCGAAGACGGGAATCGGGCTGCGCTCGGTGATCCAGGCGATGTCGTCGAGGCGGTCGACCGGCATCGGCTGCTCGGCCATCACGACGCCCTGTTCGTGCAGCCAGCAGATCATGTCGAGGGCCTGCTGTCGGTCTTTCCAGCCCTGGTTGGCGTCCACCGCGATGGGAAGGTCGGTGATTTCCCGGATGGTCCGGATCATTTCCCTGTCGTTGTCCAGACCGACCTTTACCTTGAGAATGTTGAATTTATCGGCGCATTCCCGCGTCTTCTCGCGGACCACCTCCGGCGTGTCGATGCCGATGGTGAACGTCGTGTCCGGCGCCTTGGCCGGGTCGAATCCCCAGATCCGGTACCACGGCAGCCCCCAGAGCTTGCCCACGAGGTCGTGCAGGGCGATGTCGACGGCGGCCTTGGCCGCGCTGTCCCCTTCGCTCAGACTGTCGACGTAGGTCAGGATTTCCTCCATCTGCGCGGGATCGTTGAATCCGCTCAGGTCGACTTTCTGCAGGAATGTCGTGACGCTCTCGACGCTCTGCCCGAGGTAGGGGGGCATCGACGCTTCGCCGTATCCGGTATATCCTTCGAAATCGATGCGTACCTGTACGTCGGGCGTCGTCTTGCGGCTGTAGGACGCGACCGTGAAGGTGTGGCGGAGCTGCAGCTCGTAGGGCTCGAAACTGAGCCGCATCTTCCCGGTAAGCCGGTTGATGTTCGGGGCCTTGGGCGCGCATCCCGTGAAGGATCCGGCCAGGGCCGCCCCGGCCGCCAGCGCGCCGGCCGTCTTCAGGAAATCCCGCCTATTCTGCATAATACGGATTGGTCTTCGTGGTGTTGAGGCCCTCTTCCTTGTCGATAAACGGAAGAATGCGGGAGGCGTAGAGCATCCTGCCGGTATTGAATTCGTCGTAGAGGGGGCTTTCCGGGTCGAAACTGCCGATCTTGACAATGCCGGCGCAATGGATGAACCGCTTGTCGCCCAGATAGATGCCGACGTGCGAGACGCGGTCCTTGGCGCCGAGCGGGTCGCGCTTCCCGAAGAAGATCAGGTCGCCCGGGATGAAATCGTCCGGATGCCCGATCCGCTTGCCGGTCTGCGACTGGGGGCCCGCATCCCGCGGAATGATGATGTCGTGCAGGAACAGCACGGCCCTGACATATCCGCTGCAGTCCATTCCTTTCGGGGACATGCCCGCCCAGATGTAAGGGAATCCGGTCATCGACCGGGCCGTGGCGAGGATGGCTTCCGTATCGGTGCGGAGGTTCTCGCGCCATACGCTCTCCTTGGAGGCGATGTTGCGGGGGATGTAGCCGATGCGGCCGTCGGGGAATTCCACTTCATAGAACCAGTTGACCAGACCCTTGAACTTGACCCTGTCGCCGCCCGTGAGGTCGCTCACCGGATCGGACGAGGTGGAGGGCTTGCTGTACGCGATGCCGAAGAGGGCCGTCACGACCACTTTCTCGGCGGCATTCCAGGCGTGGTATTCGTCCCGGGTCATCAGATGGATTCCTTCCGGGTGCACCCATCCCTTATACGTGTCAGGCGACTGGATCTGATACCATTTGTCGAAGGCGAGCACGTGGACCGGCGTCCCCAGCAGGGCCTGTGAAATCATTTCCGCATCGAAGTCCGGGGTCCGGCGCATGTTGCAGACGCTCAGGTTTACCACCGCGAAGGACTGCTCGGGCGCATTTTCCGCCGGGGCCGGCTCGCCGGTTTGTCCGAAAGCGGACGTCCCGACTGCGAGCAGGAGGCACAAAGCCCAGAATTTTTTCATAGCCGTCATGTTTTTGAATAATGATGCAAGATAACGATTTGTGGGGAAAATCCCAAGATTTTTTCGGAGGCGGAAAAAAGCGTACCCCCACAGGAATCTGCGGGGGTACGGACAATCGGCTGCGGGATACCCTTAGAAGATATCCGGCTCCTTGGTCTCTTCGGGCTCCTGGGCGGGCGCTTCGTGACGCTCGGGCCTCGGGCCGCGACGGTCACCGCGACGGTCGTCGCGACGTCCTTCCCGGCGTTCGCCGCGGTCGCGGCCGCCGTTCCGACGGTCGTCCTTACCGCCCTTGCGGTCGCCGCGGGGACGGCGCTCCGGCTCCACGTAGCCTTCCGGCTTCTCCTGGAGGGCGCGCATCGACAGGCGCATCTTGCCGGTCTTGGCGTCGATCTCGAGGAGCTTGACATCGACCTCGTCACCGACCTTCAGCAGGTCTTCGACCTTCTCGGTCTTGGTCCAGGCCATCTCGCTGATGTGCAGGAGGCCTTCCTTGCCGGGCAGGATCTCGATGAAGGCGCCGAACTCGAGGATGCTCACGACCTTGCCGTGATAGACCGTCCCGACTTCGGGAACGGCGCAGATATCCTTGATGCGCTGCAGGGCGGCATCCATCGCGGCCTTGTCGATACCGAAGATATCGACGACGCCCTTGGTGGTACCGTCTCCCTTGCCGGCGTCCACTTCCTCGATGGTGATGGTGGTGCCGGTCTCTTTCTGCAGGCCCTGAATGGTCTCGCCGCCCTTGCCGATGACCGCGCCGATGAACTCGGACGGGATCTCGATCTGGATGATGCGGGGGACGTGGGGCTTGTAGTCCTCGCGGGGCTCGCTGATGGTCTTGAGCATTTCGCCCATGATGTGCATGCGTCCCCGGCGGGCCTGCTCGAGGGCTTTCTCGAGGACCTCGTAGCTCAGGCCGTCGACCTTGATATCCATCTGGGTGGCGGTGATGCCGTCCTTGGTACCGGTGACCTTGAAGTCCATGTCGCCGAGGTGATCCTCGTCGCCGAGGATGTCGGTGAGGATGGCGTAGCGGTCATTGGGGCGCTCGGCGTCGGTGATCAGGCCCATGGCCACGCCGGCGACGGGCTTGGAGATCTTGACGCCGGCATCCATCAGTGCGAGGCAGCCGCCGCAGACGGAAGCCATCGAAGAGGAGCCGTTGGACTCGAGGATATCGGAAACGACGCGCACGGCGTAAGGGAATTCCGGCTGCGTGGGGATGACGGGCTTGAGGGCACGCATCGCCAGGTTGCCGTGGCCGATCTCGCGGCGTCCGACACTGCGCTGGGGCTTGGCCTCGCCGGTGGCGAACGGAGGGAAGTTGTAGTGCAGGACGAACTGCTGGTCTTCCTGGATCAGGACCTCGTCCATTTCCTTCATATCGAGCTTGGTGCCGAGGGTCACGGTCGCGAGGGACTGGGTCTCGCCGCGGGTGAAGATGGCGCTGCCGTGGGCGCCGGGCAGATAGTCGACTTCGCACCAGATCGGGCGGACCTCATCGGTCGCGCGACCGTCGAGGCGCTTGCCTTCGTCGAGGATGAGGTTGCGCATCGCTTCCTTCTCCACGTCGTGGTAGTAGCGGGCGACCATCGCGCCCTTGGCCTCCTGGTCCTCTTCGCTGAGGGTGGCGAGGAATTCGGCCTGGATGGCCTCGAATCCTTCCTCACGCTCGTGCTTGGGCTTGGCGCTGCCGGCGAGGGCGTAGCACTTGTCGTAGCAGAATTCGCGGACCGCCTTGCGGAGGTCTTCGTCGTTCTCGTCGTGCGGATAGTCGCGCTTGACCTTGTCGGTGCCGAGCTCCGCCATCAGTTCCTTCTGGACGCGGCAGTGCTTCTTGATCTCCTCGTGGGCGAACTTGATGGCCTCGAGCATGTCGTGCTCGGTGACTTCCTTCATTTCGCCTTCGACCATCATGATGTTCTCCTCGGTGGCGGCGACCATCAGGTCGAGGTCGGCCTTCTCGCCGTCGGCGAAACCGGGGTTGATGACCCACTGACCGTCGACGCGGGCGACGCGGACTTCGGAGATCGGGCCGCCGAACGGCAGGTCGCTCGTCGCGAGGGCGGCGGAGGCGGCCAGGCCGGCGAGGGCGTCGGGCTGGACGTCCTTCTCGGCGGAGATCAGCATTACGTTCACAAATACTTCGAGGTGGAAATCATCCGGCCACAGGGGGCGGATCGGACGGTCCACCAGACGGGCGATCAGGACCTCGTAGTCGGAAGGCCTGGATTCCCGCTTGAGGAAACCGCCGGGGAAACGTCCGGCAGCATAATATTTCTCTCTGTAATCTACGGTGAGGGGCATGAAGTCGGTACCCTCTTTCACTTCTTTGGCGCACGTCACGGTGGCGAGGAGCATCGTGCCACCCATCTTTACGACTGCGCTGCCGGCGGCCTGCTTGGCCAGTTTGCCGGTCTCGATCTCAATCACCCGACCGTCGGGCAGATTGATTGTCTTTTTGATAATGTTCATACTTTTACTCTATTACGTCTTTTACGTCTTTTGCTTCTAATGCGTCTGTCGCGTCATTCCGGAATCTTAAAGAAAAAGGGGGAGAGATCCTGCCTTGCATGACCTCTGCCCCCGCTGTTTTCCTGTTCGAATGCTTATCGACGGAGACCCAGCTCCTTGATGATAGCCCGGTATCTCTCGATGTCGATCTTCTGGAGGTAGTTCAGAAGTTGACGCCTCTTGGAGACAAGACGAAGAAGGGAACGGCGGGTAGCGACGTCCTTTTTGTTCTTCTTCACGTGCTCGGTGAGGTGAGCGATACGGTAGGAAAATAAAGCAACTTGACTCTCAGGTGAGCCGGTGTCCTTATTAGACTTTCCGTACTTCGCGAAAATCTCTTGCTTTTTGTCTGCCTGTAAATATTCGGCCATTTCGCAAAAAATTTTGATTAATAACTACATTCTGCCTACGCCTTTCGCGTAAAAAGCGTGCAAAGATAGCCAATATTTCCGATAAAACAAAAAAATCGTTAAATTTGCCTTCTCTAAGAATAGAAAATAATATGATTATCCAGGCAAAGGGCATCGAGAAGAACTTCGGACAGCTCAAAGTGCTGCGGGGCGTGGATTTCAGCGCCGACAAAGCGGAGGTCGTGGCCATCATGGGCGCTTCCGGCGCCGGAAAGTCCACGCTGCTCCAGATTCTGGGCACGCTCCTGACCCCGGACGCGGGCACGCTCGAGATCGACGGCGTCAATCCGCTCGCGCTCGGCTCGCGGGAACTTTCCGCCTTCCGCAACCGCAAGATCGGCTTCGTCTTCCAGGCCCACCACCTTCTGCCGGAATTCAGCGCGCTGGAAAACGTGATGATCCCCGCTTTCATCGGCGGCGCCTCCGACCGGGACGCGCGCCGGCGGGCCGAGTCCCTGCTCGGCGACATGGGGCTCTCCGAACGGATGACGCACCGTCCGTCGGAACTCTCCGGCGGCGAGCAGCAGCGGGTCGCCATCGCCCGGGCCCTGATGAACGAGCCGGCCATCCTGCTGGCCGACGAGCCCTCCGGCAACCTCGACAGCGTCACCAAGACGGAGATCCACAAACTGTTCTTCACGCTGCGCGAACGCTACGGCCAGACGGTCGTCATCGTCACCCACGACGAGTCGCTCGCCCGCATGTGCGACCGTACGCTGTTTATCAAGGACGGTCAGTTTGAAGCAAAAATGTAACAATACTCCGAAAAAATGATTATATTTGTGGGCTGAAACTTATTTTAAAACATAAGAAAATGAAAAAGTTTTTTGTTATCGCAGCTCTGCTGCTCGCAGGTTTCACTGCTTCCGCCCAGGCCAACATCGGCGCCGGCTATATGTGGAACTTCTGGTCTCACAAGAATGGCAACTCCAAGACCGGTACTGACATGATGCACGGCATCTATGCGGGTGTTTCCTACAACATCGGTCTCGTCGAGGGTCTCGGCATCGCTCCGGGCGCCTATTTCCTCTGGGGAACGGGTGTCGGCCAGGATGCCAACGGCAAGCCGAGGAAGACCGTCATCGGCGGTGTCACCTCCACGACCGGTACTACCTATATGGGTATGCAGGTTCCCGTTCATCTGACTTATTCGGCCGATCTCGGCGGCGGCAAGTTCTTCGCCTATCTCGGTCCCGCTTTCGAGTATGGCTTCTCGCTGAAGACCTGGACCAAGGTCAAAGGTTCCGGGGAAGGCAATATCACCAGCGAGAATCTTTACAAGATGAACGAAGCCAACGAGCGCTACAACAACCCCTTCGACGTGAAACTCGGTGTCGGCTTCGGCTACAACTGGAAGTTCATCCAGGCCAATGTCGGCTTTGACTTCGGTTTCCTCAACAGGGACAAGACCCGCTTCACCAATCCTGACAGCAACTTCAAGTGCAACGCCAACGACGTGCACGCGGGTATCGCCTTCGTTTTCTAGAAAACTTTATTTCACGAGACCGGCTTCCCCTTGCGAGGCCGGTCTTTTTTAACTCCTCTAAACCTTGGAAGAATGCGTTTTTTGACGGAAGAAAAACTGACCATCGTCGGCGCCGGCGGAATGATCGGCTCCAACATGGCCCAGTCGGTCCTTATGCTGGGACTGACCCCTAATGTGTGTTTGTACGATATCTATGAACCCGGAGTCAAGGGTGTGCTGGCCGAGATCGACCACTGCGCTTTCGAAGGCGTCAACGTGACGGCCACGATCGACCCGGAAGTGGCTTTCAAGGATGCCAAGTACATTATTTCCTCCGGCGGCGCGCCGCGTAAGGAAGGAATGACCCGCGAAGACCTCCTGAAGGGCAACTGCCAGATCGCCGCCGAGTTCGGCGACAACATCCGCAAGTACTGCCCCGACGTGAAGCACGTGGTCGTCATCTTCAACCCGGCCGACGTGACCGCCCTCACGGCCCTCATCCACTCCGGCCTGAAGCCCTGCCAGCTCACCTCGCTCGCGGCGCTCGACAGCACCCGCCTGCAGGAGGCGCTCGCGCAGGAGTTCGGCGTCCCGCAGTGGAAAGTGACCGGCGCCCACACCTACGGCGGGCACGGTGAGGCGATGGCCGTCTTCGCCTCGCAGGTCAGGATCGACGGCAAGCCCCTCTCGGAGATGGGCCTGAGCGCCGAGCGTTTCGCCGAGATCAAGCTCGCCACCGTCCAGGGCGGCAGCAACATCATCAAACTCCGCGGCCGCAGTTCGTTCCAGAGCCCTGCCTACCAGGCGGTGAAGATGATCGAAGCCGCGATGGGCGGCGCCCCCTTCACCTGGCCGGCCGGCACTTATGTCAACGAAGGCAAGTACAGCGGCGTGATGATGGCGATGCCTACCGTCATCGACGCGACGGGCGTCCACTTCACCGAGCCCGAGGGCACGGCGGAAGAGATGGCCGCGCTCGACGTCTCCTTCGCGCACCTCTGCAAGATGCGTGACGAGATCATCGGCCTCGGCATCGTCCCTCCGGTCGCGGACTGGAAGAAGGCAAATGCCAATCTTTGATCGGGCGTAAAGTGTAAGTTCTTTACACTCAGCGAGTTAAACAAAAGGCCTTACTCGAAAATGAGTAAGGCCTTTTTGATATATGACTGTCAGTCAAGTACTTATAGTTTACGCCTAAAGGTGGATCAGGGATTTGACCGGCGCGATCTGTGAGAGCAGGTCGCGGCCGTGCAGGAAATCCAGCTCGACGAGGAATACGAAGTCCGTGACGCGGATCTTGTATTCCTTTCCGTTCAGGGTCACGGTATGCTGCTGCAGCCCCTCCGCGATGCCGAGGGCGGTGCCGCCGGTGGCGAGGACGTCGTCGAAGAAGGTGACGTTGAAGGTGTCGCCCTCCGGGATCCCCGCCGCGACGTCGGAGAGACGGAAGTAAATGGTGTCCTTGCCGTATTCTTTCTGGATGTCGACCCCGACGAGGTCGCCCTCGTTAAAGGGCAGTTTGCCTTTCTTGCGCATCGGGATGACATTCATGACGTTGTCGCACTGCGTGAGCATCGGGGCCGCGAAAAGGAAGCCTCGCGCTTCGGGGGCTCCGATGTTGGGAGAGATGCAGAGGGCGCCGAGGTCCTTGATCAGGGATGCGAAGACCTGCTTGTCCTGCATCAGGGGAATGATGTCCACGAAATTGACTCCTTTGATGGGGAAGTCGGGATAGAATTTCAGGTAATCTTTGTATTCTTTCATTTCTGGCCTGTTAAAGCACAAATATAACAAAAAATGATTATCTTCGCAATGTCTGTACGGACAAATGAAATTATTATCTATGGCCCATTCTTATGAACTCAGAGATATTGCGACGCAGGTGCGGCGCGATATCATCCGGATGGTGTCGATGGCCGGCTCGGGACACCCGGGCGGATCGATGTCCTCCACGGATTTCCTCACTTATCTCTTCTTCCGGGAAATGAAGCAGGATCCCGCCACCTGGCGCCGGGACGGCCGCGGACAGGATGTCTTCATCCTCTCCGCCGGGCATACGGCTCCGGTGTACTATTCGATCCTCTCCCGGGCCGGTTATTTCCCCGCATCCGAACTCGGCACCCTGCGCAAGTTCGGCTCCGTCCTCCAGGGGCATCCCTCCATCCGGAAGGGTCTCCCGGGCGTCTTCCAGACCTCCGGCTCCCTCGGACAGGGGCTTTCCGCCGCGGCGGGATTCGCCCTCGCGAAGAAACTCGACGGCGCGCCGGAATACACCTTCGTCATGTGCGGTGACGGCGAGAGCGAGGAAGGCCAGATCTGGGAGGCGGGCATGTTCGCCGCCCATCACGGGCTCGACCATCTCATCGCGATGACCGACTGGAACCGCCAGCAGATCGACGGCGGCGTCGACGAAGTCGGCGGCATCGGCGACCTCGCGGCCAAATGGAAGGCCTTCGGCTGGAATGTCATCGTCGCTCCGGCTCACGATTTCGAGGCTGTCGGAAAGGCCTTCGCGGCGGCGAAAAAGAATGTCGGCAAGCCCACGATGATCCTCTTCGAAAGCGAAATGGGACACGGCGTCGACTTCATGGCCGGCACCCACAAGTGGCACGGCAAGGCCCCTTCGGCCGAGCAGTGCGCCGAGGCCCTCGCCCAGCTCGGCGAGACCCCGCTGGGAGACTTCTAAAATTGAGATTATGAAAAAATACATCGATACAGGTAAGAAGGACACCCGCAGCGGGTTCGGCGCGGGCCTTCTCGAAGCCGGGCGGCGCGACGCGCGCGTCCTGGCCCTCACGGCCGACCTCAAGGGCTCCCTCAAGATGGACGCCTTCGCGGCCGAGTTCCCCGACCGGTTCATCCAGTGCGGCATCGCCGAGGCCAACATGGTCGGCGTGGCGGCAGGTCTCGCCATCAGCGGCAAGATTCCGTTCATCGGCTCCTTCGCGGAGTTCGTGACGGGCCGTGTGTACGACCAGATCCGCCAGGAAGTCTCCTACGGCAAGGCCAACGTCAAGATCGCCTCTTCGCACGCGGGCATCACCCTCGGCGAGGACGGCGCCACCCACCAGACGATGGAGGACATCGCCCTGATGCGGGCGCTCCCCGAGATGGTGGTCATCAACCCCTGCGACTTCAACCAGACCAAGGCGGCCACTCTTGCCGCCGCGGCCTACGAAGGCCCCGTCTATCTGCGGTTCGGCCGTCCTTCCGTTCCGAATTTCACCCCGGAGGACGCTCCGTTCGAGATCGGAAAGGCCATCGTGATGAACGAGGGAGCCGACGTGACGCTTTTCGCCACCGGCCATCTCGTATGGGAGTCCCTGCTGGCGGCCGAAGCGCTGGAGGCGGAAGGCATCAGCGCGGAAGTGATCGACATCGCGACCATCAAGCCGCTGGATGTCGAAGCCGTGCTCGCATCGGTGGGGAAGACCGGCTGCGCCGTCGTCGCGGAGGAGCACAACAGCGCCGGCGGACTCGGTGAACTCATCGCCGGGGTCCTTGCGGCCGCGAAACCCGCCCCGCTCGCGTTCGTCAACGGACGCGACGCCTTCGGCCAGAGCGGCACGCCCGCCGAGCTGATGAAGGCCTACGGACTGGATGCGGCCCACGTGGCCGAGGCGGCCCGGGAAGTGCTGAAACGGAAATAAAAAACGGCCCGGGATTCCGGGCCGTTTCCGTGGGGTGCGCAGTGGGACTCGAACCCACGACAACTGGAACCACAATCCAGTGCTCTAACCAACTGAACTATGCGCACCATAGTGGACTGCAAAGGTACAAAAAATTTTTGGACTCCCAAATTTTTTTGAAGAGATTCACAATGAAACGAGAAATCAAGTTTGCCCTGGTCTATAGGGATATGTGGCAGTCCTCCGGGAAATATGTGCCCCGGGTGGACCAATTGGAAGCGGTGGCGCCGGCCATCGTCCGGATGGGATGCTTCGACCGGGTGGAGACCAACGGCGGCGCCTTCGAGCAGGTCAATCTCCTTTTCGGAGAGAATCCCAACGTCGCCGTCCGCCGCTGGACGGCTCCGCTGCGCAAGGCCGGTCTTCAGACGCAGATGCTGGAGCGCGGGCTCAATGGCCTGAGGATGAATCCCGTCCCTGCCGATGTCCGGGAACTGATGTTCAAGGTCAAGAAGGCCCAGGGGACCGACATCGCGCGGTCTTTCTGCGGGCTCAACGACCCCCGCAACCTCCGCGGCAGCGTCGAATTCGCCAAGAAGGCCGGGATGATCTCCCAGGTGGCGCTCTCCATCACCCATTCACCCGTCCACACCGTTCCTTATTATATGGGCGTCGTCGACAAGGTCGTGGAATACGGCGCCGACGAGATCTGCCTCAAGGACATGGCCGGTGTCGGCCGTCCGACGGTCCTCGGCGAACTGGTCGCGGACATCAAGAAGAAATATCCCCATATCAAGGTGCAGTACCACGGGCATACCGGCCCCGGCTTCTCTCCGGCCTCGATGCTGGAGGTGGCCCGCGCCGGCGCCGACTATCTCGACGTCGCCGTGGACCCGCTGTCCTGGGGCAAGGTGCATCCCGACGTCATCACCGTCCGTGAAATGATGCGCGCCGACGGCTTCCTCGTCAGGGACATCGACATGGACGCCTATATGGAAGTGCGTTCCCTGACGCAGAAATTCATCGACGACTTCCTCGGCTACTGGATCAATCCCGCCAATGCGCGGATGTCTTCGCTGCTGGTGGGCTGCGGCCTGCCCGGCGGAATGATGGGCTCGATGATGGCCGACCTGAAGGGATTCCAGGATGCGATCAACGCCGCCCAGCGCGGGCGCGGACAGGCCGAACTGTCTCTGGACACGCTGATGGTCAAGCTTTTCCAGGAGGTGGAATATGTATGGCCGCGTCTCGGCTATCCGCCGCTCGTGACCCCTTTCAGCCAGTACGTCAAGAACACGGCCCTGATGAATCTCTTCAACATGCTGAGCGGCAAGCCGCGCTGGACCACCATCGACAAGGATACCTGGGGAATGATTCTCGGGGAGATGGGACAGCTTCCCGGGCCGCTTGCGCCCGAGATCGTCGCCCTCGCCAAGGAGAAGGGCCTGGAATTCCATACCGGCAATCCGCAGGACAACTATCCCGACGAACTGCCGAAATTCCGCCAGATGATGAAAGACGAGGGATGGGACGTCGGTCAGGACGAAGAAGAACTCTTCGAGCTGGCGATGCACGAGCGTCAGTACCGCGACTATCGGAGCGGCGTCGCCAAGGAGCGTTTCAACAAAGAACTCGCCGAGATGAAGGCCAAGGCCGGGGCGCCGGTCGTGGTGACGCGTCCCGTCGTGGAGATGCCCGCCTTCGACGCGGCGGACTTCCTGGCCGCGCATCCGGGCGCGCTGCCGCTCCAGGCACCCGTCGCGGGCCAGCTGCTCTGGCAGGTGGACGTGGAAGACGCCTCCGCGGCTCCGGTCAGCGGCACGCCCGTCAAGGCCGGTTCCCCGGCCGGCTATGTCCAGACCCGTTATGGGATGGAAGAGATCGTCGCCCCGTCGGACGGACGCATCCTCGCCGTCTTCGGCCGCCAGGGCGCCCGCGTCGCAAAGGGCGAGATCGTCGCCTTCTACGTTTAAAAAAACATATAAAAAAACAGCCCTTCAAAAAATAAATTTCTGTTTTTTGAACAAACATTTCCGCCACCTTCGTATCTTGCCCGAAAAAGGCTTGACGATGAAGATGGCGGAATTGAATCTTGACGACCGGCCGCGGGAGAAGATGACGGCGCGGGGAGCGGCGGCGCTCAGCACGGCGGAGCTTCTTGCCGTGATTATCCGGACCGGGACGGTGGACCTCAACGCGGTGGACGTGGCCCGGAATCTCCTCGCCGGGGCGGACGGGTCGCTCCTCCGCCTGTCGCGCCAGGGCCTGCGGGAATTCTGCGCGCGGAAAGGCATCGGCCGGGAGAAGGCCCTCTCGGTGCTGGCCGCCCTGGAACTGGGGCGGCGGATGCTCGCCGAAGCCCCGCAGCATGAAGGGCTGCTGATCACATCGGCGGACGACGTTTTCAACCTGATGTCCCCCTTGCTGAAAGGTCTCGACCACGAGCAGTGCTGGGCCCTATACCTCAACCGGGGTGCCAGACTGACAGGGAAGGAATGCCTCTCCCGGGGGAATGACATCAGCACCGTGCTCGACGCGGCCGAAGTGGCCCGGAAAGCCGTCGCGGCAAAGGCCCGCCGGATCATCCTCGTACACAACCATCCCTCCGGAGACCCCACGCCGAGCCCGCAGGACATTCGCCTGACGGGGGAGGTCAAACGTGCGCTGGGCCTGTTCGGCATCGTGCTGGTCGACCATATCATCCTCTCGGACGGCGCATTCTTCAGTTTCTCGCGGGAAGTCGTGTCTGCCAGATAGGTTTCGGCTCAATTTTTGCAAAGAATTCCGCCCGGTTTTATTAAATGATGACACTATGAAAAAGATGATGACACTCCTTGTCGCCCTCGCCCTCGGCGCCGGGATGACATTCGCCCAGGATAAATGCTGCAAGCAGGAATGCGCCGGCGGAGACTGCGCCGTGAAACGCACCGAGAAGATCGCCCTGATCTGCAAACTGGACGACGCGCAGAAGGCCGAAGTGCTGGCCCTCACCCAGAACCGGATGGCCCAGTGCGGCAAAGACGCCTCCAAGAAAGAGATCAAAGCGGAAAAGAAGGCCTATGACAAATCCCTGAAAAAGGTCATCGGCAAGAAGAACTTCCGCATCCTCAAGGGCTGCGACAAAGTCGTCTGCAAAGCGGTGGCGCTGAACGAAAAGATTGCCGAGAAACCCGCCAGGCCCGCCAAAGAAAAGAAATCCAAGAAATAAAGTCAACCCCAAATAAAATCGCCCTCGCAGTTACCTGCGGGGGCGATTTGCGTAAGGGAGTCCGTCTGCTTAGCGGAGCTTCTTGTAACCGTAAGCGGAAACTTCGCCGAGCTCGAGCTCGATCTTCATCAGGCGGTTGTACTTCGCGATGCGGTCGGTGCGGCTGAGGGAGCCGGTCTTGATCTGGCCGCTGTTGGTCGCGACGGCGATGTCGGCGATGGTCGTGTCCTCGGTCTCGCCGGAGCGGTGCGAGGTGACCGTGGTGTAGCCGTGACGGTGCGCCATCTCGATGGCGTCGAGAGTCTCGGTGAGGGAGCCGATCTGGTTGACCTTGATGAGGATGGAGTTGCCCGCACCCATCTCGATACCTTTCTGGAGGTACTTGACGTTGGTGACGAAGAGGTCGTCGCCGACGAGCTGGCAGCGGTCGCCGATGGCCTTGGTGAGTTTCACCCAGCCTTCCCAGTCTTCCTCGCTGAGGCCGTCCTCGATGGAGTCGATCGGGTACTTGGTGATGAGCTGCTTGAGGTAGGCGATCTGCTGGTCGGAAGAGAGCTTGCGGCCGCGCGGATCTTTCTTCTTGCCGTCCTTGAGCTGCTTGTAGTCATAGTAGAACTTGCCGTCCTCGCCCTTGAAGCAGAACTCGGAAGCGGCGCAGTCCATGGCGATGGTCACGTCCTTGCCCGGCTTGTAACCGGCCTTCTCGATGGCCTCGATGATGCAGTCGAGGGCGTCGTTGATGCCCTTGAGCTTGGGGGCGAAACCACCCTCGTCGCCGACGGCGGTGGAGAGGCCGCGGCCCTTGAGCACTTTCTGGAGAGCGTGGAACACCTCGGCGCCGATGCGGACGGCCTCGGCCTCGGAGGAGGCGCCGACCGGACGGATCATGAACTCCTGGAACGCGATGGGAGCGTCGGAGTGGGCGCCGCCGTTGATGATGTTCATCATCGGGACGGGAAGCACATACGTGTTGGTGCCGCCGATATATCTGTAGAGGGGAATCTGAAGCTCCGCGGCAGCGGCCTTCGCGACTGCGAGGGAAACGCCGAGGATGGCGTTGGCGCCGAGGTTGGACTTGGTGGGGGTGCCGTCGAGCTCGATCATGGTCTTGTCGATGAGGCGCTGGTCGGTCGCGTCCATGCCGACGATGGCCGGGGCGATCTTCTCGTTGATGTTCTCGACCGCCTTGAGGACGCCCTTGCCGCCGTAGCGCTTGGGATCGCCGTCGCGGAGTTCGAGCGCCTCGTTCTCACCGGTGGATGCACCGGACGGAACGGCTGCGGTACCTACGAAACCCGAATCCAGGATAACTTCTGCTTCAATGGTAGGGTTGCCTCTCGAATCGAGGATTTCCCTGCCGGTAACTGATACGATTTGCATAATTTTATAAGTGTTAAAGAGTTTTTGGCTTTTAGGCGACGCAAATTTACAAAATTTCCCGGAAAATATCAAGGAATCAGCAGAGGACCCGGGATTTGAGCTGCTTTTCCAGCGTGCGGGCGGGAAATCCGAGGGCGTCGAGGCAGAGACTCTCGAGGAGGGCGTGGAACTGCGGGCCGTGGTCGCGGTGTCGCAGGTGGCAGAGTTCGTGGAGGATGACGTAGTCGCGGAGCGGCTCCGGGAGGTCGGCCAGGGCGATGTTGAGGTTGATGTTGCCGCGGGAGGAGCAGCTGCCCCAGTTGGAACAGTTGGCCTTGAGGAAGACTTTCCCGTAGGTGAATCCGTACCGGGAGGCGTAGTATGCGACCCGGGGCGGGAGCAGCGGGCGGGCCAGCGCCCGGAGACGGGCGGCCTCGGCGGGGTCTTTGACCCGCAGGAGGTTCCCGGCGGCGTCTGCCGCCTCGAGCCGGTCCCTCTGGCGCCCGAGGGCGGCGAGCACCCATTCCCGCCGTGCCTCCAGGAAGCGGATGCCGGCGACGTAGGGGACCAGCCAGGGAACCGTCACGACGACACCCCGGCGGGGGTGTACCCGGATGGAAATCCTCCGCGCCCGGCCCCTGCGGAGCAGGACCGCCCCGAGGACGGGGTCTTCATAGACTTTTTCAGAGGGCACTTCCGGGAGGGTTATGGGGGAATTCCGTCACGCGGACGATCTTGATGCCGGGGCAGGATCTCCGCGCCGCGGCATATTCGGCAATGGAACGGCTGTCGACGATGACCTTCCCGGCGGCGGAGGAAGCGTGGATGAAGCCAACCTTGCCGTCGTGGATGCTCACGATGCCGACGTGGGAGATGTCAAGCCCCGCTATCGACGTGACGAAGCAGACGATGTCCCCGCTGCGGAATTCTTTCTCGACATAGGGGATATCCGACTTGGGAATATAGGTAATGGGCTCCTCGTTGAGTTCCCGCTCCACCCTGCGGATGGCCGCGACGTCTTTCAGGAGGGGATAGCGGTCGGGATGGCTGCCCATGTATGTGATGGGATGGTTGTCGTAGGTGACACCGTCCAGCAGCATCGTGCAGTCCTCGAGGACGCCCCTCGCTTCTCCCCGCCGGATCCACTCGGTGGTGTAGTGGATGCGGTCGGTGTAACTTCCCGCGACGCCTTCCCGGTACCGGCTCAGGAGAATTTTGTCGCAGAGGTCGCCCCACTCCGTCCGGCCTTCCTGCGCGGCCAGCACCAGGTCCAGACAAGTCTCCACGAAGAGGATGCAGTCGGTGCGGGTGAGACTGACGGTGAGCGTCTCCCGGGACGTGTCGTCCAGCGTGCCGGCCACATAGGGCGTGCCGAGGAGCCGCCTTGCGGCGAATTCGAGCAGTTCGCCGGAGGGAAGGTCTTTCTTCTCTGCGAGCTGCTGCATCAGGGACTCGGCGAGGACGCTGTCGCGGGGCGTGAAGCGCACCTGCGCGGCCGCGCAGACCGCGACGCACAGGACGACAATGAAAGTTGCGAACCGTCTCATGCTGCAAAATTAATAAAAATGATTAAATTTGTAGGATTGAACGAAAATTCCCTTGCGATGACAGGAAAGATATCCCAGATCGTCGGCCCGGTGGTCGATGTACATTTTGAAGGGTCGGCCCTTCCGAAGATCCGCGAAGCCCTCGAAATCCGGCGTCCGGACGGAAGGACGCTCGTCGTGGAAGTGCAGCAGCATATCGGCGAGGATACGGTGCGGTGCGTGGCGATGGATTCGACCGACGGCCTGAGCCGCGGTCTGGAGGCCGTCGCGACGGGCGCCCCCATCTCGATGCCGGTCGGCGCCGCCATCCGCGGCCGCGTGATGAACGTCGTCGGCGAGACCATCGACGGCATGGACCAGGTCTCCCGCGACAAGACCCTCCCGATCCACCGCGAACCACCCAAATTCGAGGAGCTCACCACCTCCCAGGAAGTGCTCACGACCGGCATCAAGGTCATCGACCTGCTGGAGCCCTACCTCAAGGGCGGCAAGATCGGCCTCTTCGGCGGCGCGGGCGTCGGCAAGACGGTACTCATCAAGGAGCTCATCAACAACATCGCCAAGGCGCACAACGGATTCTCCATCTTCGCCGGCGTCGGCGAACGGACCCGCGAGGGCAACGACCTCCTCCGCGAAATGATCGAATCGGGCGTCATCCGCTACGGCGAGGCCTTCAACAAGGCGATGGAAGAGGGAAAATGGGACCTCTCGCTCGTCGACCGGGAAGAACTGGAAAAATCGCAGGTCTCGATGGTCTTCGGCCAGATGAACGAGCCGCCGGGAGCGAGAAGCAGCGTGGCCCTGAGCGGCCTCACCCTGGCGGAATCTTTTCGCGACAGCGACAATCCCGAGGATCCGAAAGACATCCTCCTCTTCATCGACAATATCTTCCGTTTCACCCAGGCGGGCAGCGAAGTGTCGGCCCTCCTCGGCCGGATGCCTTCCGCCGTGGGCTACCAGCCGACCCTCGCGACCGAAATGGGCCAGATGCAGGAGCGCATCACCTCCACCAGAAACGGATCCATCACGTCCGTCCAGGCGGTCTACGTCCCCGCGGACGACCTCACCGACCCGGCTCCCGCCACGACCTTCTCCCACCTCGACGCCACGACGGTGCTGAGCCGCAAGATCACCGAACTCGGCATCTATCCGGCCGTCGACCCGCTGGAGTCGACCTCCCGGATCCTCGACCCGAACATCGTCGGCAAGGACCACTACGACACGGCCCAGCGCGTCAAGCAAATCCTCCAGCGCAACAAGGAACTGCAGGACATCATCGCCATCCTCGGCATGGACGAACTCTCCGACGAGGACAAGATCACGGTCAACCGCGCGAGAAGGGTGCAGCGCTTCCTGTCGCAGCCGTTCTTCGTAGCGGAGCAGTTCACCGGCGTCCCCGGCGTGATGGTCAGCATCGAAGACACCATCAAGGGCTTCAATATGATTCTCGACGGCGAGGTGGATTACCTGCCCGAGCAGGCGTTCCTGAACGTGGGTACCATCGAGGACGCCATCAGGAAGGGCGAGGCCATCCTCGCGCAGGCAAAGGCATAGGACTATGGCGGACATCCGGCTTCTCATCCTTTCTCCCGAAACGACCCTGCTGGACACGGCGGTGGACGCGGTGACGCTGCCCGGGACGGCGAGTCCCTTCGAGGTGCTGCCGGGGCACGCCCCCATCATCTCCTCGCTGGAGAAGGGGCGGATCACCTGGCGCACCGGGGCGGAAGAGGGAAGTCTGGAGATCGCCTCCGGATTTGTGGAAGTAGTCGATAATCAGGTACTTGCCGCCGTCGAACAATGAAACGCCTGCTCCTCATACTGCTCGGTCTCTTTGCCGGGGCGGCCCTCTTCGCGCAGGAAGAGGACGTTCCCATCGCCGACGTGATCTTCGAGCATGTCGGGGATGCGTATGAGTGGCATATCACCACCTGGAAGGATCATCCCGTCGCCATCCATCTTCCGGTCATCGTCCGGAGCCGCACTTCGGGCTGGCACGCCTTCTCATCGAAGCGGCTGGAGCACGGGGCCGTCCACGAGGGTTTCCTCATCGCGCCGGACGATCCGTACGAAGGCAAGGTCGTCGAGATCGTGGACGGTGAAAGAGTCCGTCCGCTGGACATTTCCATTACCAAGAACGTGCTGTCGCTGATGATGTCGGCCGTGCTGCTGGCGGTCATCGTGTTGCTGACGGCCCGGTGGTATCGCCGGCACGACGCCCTGGAAGAGGCCCCGAAAGGCCTCGCCGCCGCCGTGGAGCCGCTGGTGATGATGGTCCACAATATGGCGAAGGAGAACATCGGGGAGGACTACAGGCGCTATTCCCCCTTCCTCTGCACGGCCTTCTTCTTCATCCTGCTGAACAATTTCATGGGGATCATCCCCTTCTTCCCCGGCGGGGCCAACCTCACCGGCAATATCGCCGTCACGATGGTGCTGGCGCTCTGCACCTTCTTCACGGTCAACCTGTTCGGTACGAAACATTATTACAAAGACATCTTCTGGCCCGACGTGCCGGGCTTCCTCAAGCCCATCATGCCCGTCATAGAGGTGTTCAGCGCCCTGGTGAAGCCCATTTCGCTGACGATCCGTCTGTTCGCCAACATGCTGGCCGGGCACATCATGATCCTCTGCATCGTCTGCATCATCTTCGCGATGGCGAAGTACGGTCCCGCGATGACCGGCTCGATGACTTTCGTCTCGGTGCTGTTCGGCCTCTTCCTCGACCTGCTGGAGTGCCTGGTGGCCTTCATCCAGGCCTATGTATTCACGATGCTCTCATCCATTTATATCGGACTTTCACGCGCAAAGGAATAAACAATCAAACTTTTTATAATTATGGTATTAGCAGTCATTCTTCAAGCAGTCGCAGGCGCCGCCTTCGGTAAGGTCGGAGCCGCGCTCGGAGCCGCCGTCGCAGCCATCGCGGCCGCCATCGGCATTGGCAAAATTGGTAGTTCCACGATGGAGGGAATCGCCCGTCAGCCCGAATCCGCCGGCAACATGCGGACCAGCATGATCATCGCCGCCGGTATGATCGAGGGTGCGGCCCTGTTCGCCATCATCGTCTGTTTCCTGACGCTCATCCTGTAGGCCATGTCCCTCTTTACCCCCGATGCGGGCCTTCTGTTCTGGATGGTCATCATTTTCGGGCTCCTCTTCTTCATCCTGGCGAAGTGGGGCTTCCCGCTGATCACCTCGATGGTGGACAAGCGGAGCGCCGCCATCGACAAGTCGCTCAAGGATGCGAAAGAGGTGGAGGAGCGTCTGGGCAAGATGACCGCCGAGCACGAGCGGATGCTCGCCGAGGCCCGGAAAGAGCAGAGCGTGATGCTGAAGGAGGCCTCCGACACCCGCAAGGCGATCATCGAGGAGGCCCGGACGGAGGCGCGCGCGGAAGCGGATAAAATCATTTCGGAGGCCCGTGTCCGGATCGAGGCCGAGAAGGAGAGCGCCCTGCGGGATATCCGCCGGGAGGTGGCCCTCCTTTCGGTCGGCGTGGCCGAGAAAATCCTCCGGCAGGACCTGTCGGACCCCGAGAAAGGGGAGGATTACCTCGCCGCCCTCGTCGATGAGGCGGCCCGCGAGCAGAAAACGTTGAACTGATGGACCTTGGCATCATAGCATCCCGGTACGCCGACGCCCTTTTCCGCTATGCCGCGGAGCAGGGGGCGACGGAGACCGTATACGGAGAAGCCGTCCGTCTCCGGGCGGCCCTCGACTCCGTGCCCGGCCTGAGGGATGTGATGGATGACGGGGTGATGGTCGGATCCGAAGAGAGGTCCGCCCTGGTGCGGACCGCGCTCGGCGGGGAGATGTCCCCGGTGATGGAGCGTTTCCTCCGCCTGGTGGAAATGCAGCGGAGGATGGACTGTCTCCGCCTGATCTTCCAGGACTATGAGCGGCTGTACTATCGGGCGAAGGGCATCGTGCCCGCCCGCCTCGTGACGGCCCGGGAGGCCTCGCCGGCCCTGCTCGCTTCGCTGAAGGAGCTGGTCCGGCGGCGCACCGGCAAGGAGGCGGAAATCCGCGCCGAGGTGGATCCCGCCCTCATCGGCGGCTTCATTTTCGACCTCGGCGACGAGATGCTGGACGCCTCGGTCGCCTCGGAACTCGAAAAGATCCGCCGCGCACTGATAGAAAAGAACAAGAGAATCGTATGAGTAATACACACATCAAACCCGGAGAGGTCTCGGAGGTGCTGCTCCAGCAGCTCCGGGACATCGATACCGGCCTCCGTTTCGAGGAGACGGGCAAGGTGCTGCAGGTCAGCGACGGCGTGGTCCGCATCTACGGGCTCAAGGGCGCCGAAGCGGGCGAACTGCTCGAATTCCCCGGCGGGGAGATGGCCGTGGTGATGAACCTCGAGCCGGACAATGTCGGAGCCGTGCTGATGGGCCCTTCCGAGGGCATCAGCGAGGGCATGTCGGTCCGCCGTACGGGCCGGATCGCCTCCATCGACGTCGGCGAGCGGATGCTCGGCCGCGTGGTGGACCCGCTCGGACAGCCGCTTGACGGCCTCGGCCCCGTGGAGGGCGAGCTCACGCGGATGCCGCTGGAGCGCAAGGCCCCCGGCGTCATCTTCCGCCAGCCCGTGACGGAGCCGCTGCAGACCGGCCTCAAGGCCATCGACGCGATGATTCCGATCGGCCGCGGACAGCGCGAGCTGATCATCGGCGACCGGCAGACCGGCAAGACCGCCATCGCCATCGACACCATCATCAACCAGCGCTCCTGCTACGAGGCGGGCGACCCGGTCTACTGCATCTATGTCGCCGTGGGCCAGAAGGGTTCGACGGTGGCCAGCATCGTCAACACGCTGCGTGAAAAGGGCGCGATGCCCTACACCGTCGTCGTGGCCGCCACGGCGGCGGATCCCGCGGCGCTTCAGTATTACGCGCCGTTCGCCGGGGCCGCCATCGGGGAGTATTTCCGCGATACGGGCCGTCACGCCCTGGTGGTGTACGACGACTTGTCGAAGCAGGCGGTCGCCTACCGCGAGGTGTCGCTGATTCTCCGCCGTCCCTCGGGCCGCGAGGCCTATCCCGGCGATATCTTCTACCTCCATTCCCGTCTGCTGGAGCGCGCGGCCAAGATCATCGGCCAGCAGGAGGTTGCCGAGCAGATGAACGACCTGCCGGAGACGCTCCGCGGGAAAGTCCGCGCCGGCGGCTCGCTGACGGCCCTGCCGATCATCGAGACCCAGGCGGGCGACGTGTCGGCCTATATCCCGACCAACGTGATCTCCATCACCGACGGCCAGATCTACCTGGAGAGCGACCTCTTCAACCGCGGCGTCCGTCCGGCCATCAACGTCGGTATCTCGGTGTCGCGTGTCGGCGGCAGCGCCCAGGTCAGGAGCATGAAGAAGGTGGCGGGAACGCTCAAGATCGACCAGGCGCAGTACGCCGAACTGGAGGCTTTCTCGAAGTTCTCCTCCGATATGGACAAGGTGACGGCGATGGCCCTCGACAAGGGCCGCAAGAACAGCCGCCTGCTGATCCAGCCCCAGTACAGCCCGATGCCGGTCGGGGAGCAGGTCGCGATCCTCTACTGCGGGACGCACGCGCTGATGAAGGACATTCCCATCTCCGCGGTATCCGACTTCCAGGAGGCGTTCCTGGACCGGATGCGCGCGGCGCACAGGGAAGATGTGCTGCAGCCGCTCTCGGAAGGAAAAGTATCGGAAGAAATCGCCGCCATTATCGAAAAAGAGGCCGCTTCGGTCATCCTTTCATTGAAGTAAAATGCCGCTCAAGGAGATAAAGACGCGTATCGGCTCCGTCAAGGGGACGCTCAAGATCACTTCCGCGATGAAACTCGTCGCGGCGGCGAAGCTGCACAAGGCGCAGCAGGCCGTCGCGGCGATGCTCCCGTACAAGCAGTCCCTGTACAAGATGCTCGCCACGGTCTCCTCCGGCACGGCCGCGTTCTCGGCCCCGTCGAAGGAAGCCGGTGAAGGGTTCCCGCGCATCGCCATCATCGCCGTCTCCTCCAATTCTTCGCTCTGCGGCGGCTTCAACGCCAACGCGGTCCGGAAGGTCCTCGAGACGCTCAGGCGGTACCGTGCGGACGGCATTCCCGAGGAAAACGTCACCGTCATTCCCGTCGGCCGCAAGATGGCCGATGCGATGCGCCGCGCCGGTGTCGCGACCCCGTTCGGCGATCCGGCCGAGCTGGCCCGCCTCATCGAGCACCCCTCCTTCGCCCCTTCCGCCGCCCTCGCCGACCGGCTGATCGCGCTTTACAATGACGGCGGGTTCGACCGCGTGGAGCTCATCTACAACCACTTCGTCTCCACCGCCTCCCAGGTCCCCGTCCACGAAACCTGGCTGCCCTTCACCGCCGCCACCCCTGACGCCCCGCTTCCTTCCGACCGCCTCTGGCTCCTCGAGCCCTCCCGCGAGGAACTCCTCGAAACCCTCCTTCCCAAACTGATGCGGCTGGGCATCTACACGATGCTCCTCGACAGCGCCGCCGCCGAGCACGCCGCCCGCACCGTCGCGATGCAGACCGCCACCGACAACGGCGAAGACATCCTCGAGGAACTTACCCTCGAATACAACAAAGGCCGTCAGCAGAAGATCACTTCGGAACTCCTCGACATCATCGGCGGCTCGATGCAGGGATAAGGATCAGTATAGCAGCAGCCCCAGCACGGCGCCTGCGAGAATGAGCAGGATGGGGTTGACCTTCCCCCAGAAAGAGGCGGCGAAGGCCCCGCCGAGCAGGATCCAGCTTTTCCAGTCGGTAAAATTCTCCCGGACCAGCGAGAAGGCCGGGGTGCAGCCCGTCCAGGTCGTCCTGACGATGAGGATGACGGCCGCGGCGCCGATGAGGCCCGCGACGGTCGGACGGAGCCAGCCCATCGTGCCCTCGAAGAGGGAGTTGCCTTTGAAACGGGTGTAGAATTTCACGATCAGCAGCACGATCACGAACGAGGGAAGCATCAGCGCGAGGGTGGCGACGCCCGAGCCGGCGACGCCCAGCAGGTGGCTGCCGGTGGCCTGGAACAGCACGTCGTAGCCGATGTAGGTCGCCGCATTGATGCCGATCGGGCCTGGGGTCATCTGCGAGACGGCGACGATGTCGGTGAAGGCGCTTTCGCTGATCCAGCCGTGGGCGGTGACGACCTGCGCCTGCAGCAGCGACAGCATCGCGTAGCCGCCGCCGAAAGTGAACGCCCCGATCAGGAAAAAGGTCCACGCCAGGGAGAGGATGAGCATCACCGTTTCCATCTTTTCTGCGAATAATAAGTGACGCTGAACCCCAGGATGAGCACGACCAGCAGGATATAGATGGGGGATACTCCAAGGAATGCCACCAGCAGCAGGGCGGCGACGGCGAGGAGCCATTTCCACCAGGTGGTGCAGGATTTCCGGGCCATGTTGACCATCGGGACGGCGATGAGCGAGATCACCACCGGCCGGATGCCCTTGAAGGCCTTCTCGACCCAGACGTTGTCGCGGAAGGCCGAGAAGAACATCGCGATGGCGAGGATGATTAGGAAAGAGGGGGTGATGCTGCCGAGGGTGGCCGCGACGGCGCCCGGGAATCCCCGGAGCCGGTGCCCGGCGAAGATGGAGATGTTGACCGCCATCACCCCGGGCGCGCTCTGCGAGAGCGTCACGATGTCCGGCAGTTCCTCATCCGGGATCCATCCCCTGGAGGACAGTTCCCGCTGGATGATGGGAATCATCGCGTAGCCTCCGCCGATGGTGAAGGCGCCGATCTTCGCGAAGACGAAGAAGATCTCGAGCAGCGATACCTTTTTCATAGACTGCAAAGATACTCAAAAAAACACTATATTTGTAGTCTATGAAAAGATGTAAGATGATTCTCGCGCTCCTTGCGGCCCTGCTCCTTCCGCGGGTCGCCGGAGCCCAGATTGTGGATATCAGTCTCGGAGCCGGCTATTCACTCAACAACGAAGCGCTCCGTTTCAAGGGCGGATCCCCCGTCACCTGGACGGGATACCAGCACGGCTTCTACGTCGGCCCCCGGTTCGACTTCAACCTCGGCAAGGGCTTTTCCATCCGCACGGGACTGGATTTCCGCCGGGGCGGATCCCACCTTTTTCTCGACCTGGAAAAGATCAGCGTCAATGTCAACCAGTTCAGCGTGGACGTGGAAGACGGTACGGCCGTCCTGCTGGAATACCTGCAGGAGCGTCCCGACCTGGATCTCGGCGGCATCACGGCGAAGGATCTGACCCAGGGGATCGGATTCTACGACGAGCTCAGGACCAATATCGTCGACAATCTCAAGGGCTGCGATTTTACCTTCAACCTTGACCGCTACAGTCTCGGAATGCCGGTCCTCCTGCGGTACAAGGCCGGGAATTTCTCGGTGAATGCGGGCGTCAATCTCCGCGTGATGCTCTTCTCGAAGCTCAAGATGCAGGCCAATCTTCCGGGCGGCACCACCTATTCCGACAAGGACGTCGCTAAACTGCTGCCCTATGCGCACTGTATCCTGACGTCGGAGGTCCCGGAAGGGGAGAATCCCACGATGGATCCGGAAGTGTTCTACCGGAAGGACGTGGCGCAGTACTTCACCGTCGGCCTCCAGGCCGGGCTCGAATATGCCGTGACGCCCTGGATCTCGCTGCAGCTGAATTTCCTCTACGGCCTCCGGCCGGATATCAAGGCGCCCTGGACGGATGCCCTGGTGCTGCAGGACCGTGCCATCCAGGCCGGTGTGGCGTACCATTTCCAATATAAGAAGAAATGATCCGGATGACAAATATCGCCCTCGCCCGCGAGGTGCTGGGAAGTTATCCGGACGTGTTCCTGGTGTATGACCGCAACCTCGCGGATGTCGCCGCGAAGCTGGAGGGAATGTGCCTGGCGACCCGGGCGGTTGACGCGACGGAGGCGGGGAAATCGATGGATACCGTGCTGGATATCTGCCGCTGGCTGCTGACCCTCGGCGCGGACCGGGGCGCCACGCTGGTCGCCCTCGGCGGCGGAATCGTGACGGACCTGTGCGGATTCGCGGCTTCCATTTACAGGAGGGGGATCCGGTTCGGCTTCATCCCGACCACACTCCTCTCCCAGGTGGACGCGGCCATCGGCGGCAAGAACGGCGTCAATCTGGACGCCTACAAGAATATGCTCGGCGTCATCCGGGAGCCGGAATTCACCCTCATCATCCCGGAGTTGCTGCAGACACTCCCGGAGCGGGAATGGCGCGGCGGCGCGGCCGAGCTCCTGAAGACCTTCCTGATCGACAACACCGGCAACCGCTACGAAGAGGCGGTTGCCGCCTTCCGTCAATCCCGGTCCTGCCCCGGGGATCTCATCCTCGCCGCGGCCTCCGTCAAGGAGCGCATCGTGGCGGCGGACCTCTACGAGCGGGGCGAGCGCCGCAAACTCAACCTCGGACATACTTTCGCCCACGCCATCGAGCGGCGCGCCCGGCTTTCGGGGCGGGATATCTCCCACGGCGAGGCCGTGGCGATGGGCATTATCCTCGCAGCGCGCCTCTCGGAACGGCTCGGCTACGCCCCGGAAGGCCTGGAGGCCCGGCTGCGCCGCGACTGGGAGTCCGTCGGCCTGCCGGTCGACAGCCCGTTCCCGCCGTCGGAGCTCGCCGACGATATGGCCAAGGACAAGAAAGCCGCCGGAGACAAGGTGCATTTCGTCCTGATCCGCGGTATCGGCGATGTGTTCACCCTGCCGCTCGGCGTCGGGGAAGTAATTGACAGTCTATGATTTGCGTATCCATACAGAACAAAACGCTTCCGGAGATCCTGGAGGTGCTGGACGCCGGCGTGATGATGGCGGAGATCCGGCTCGACCGCTGCGACCTTTCGGATGAGGATATCGAAGAACTTTTCGGCAATACGGACGTCCCGCTCGTCGCGACCTGCCGGGGGAATGCCCGACCGCTTCTGAAGGCCATCGAGGCCGGAGCGGCCTATGCCGATCTGGAAGTCGAGGCGCCCCCGCAGGACGGAAAGGCCGTCCGCCGCGCCTGCAACGAGACCGGCACCCTGCTGATCCGTTCCTGGCACGATTTCCACGGAACCCCTTCTCCAGAGCGCCTGGCCGATGTCGCGGACCGCTGCAAGCGGTTCGGCGCCGACATCGTCAAGATTGTGACGACGGCCCATTCGGCCGAAAATGCCGACCGGGTTCTCTCCCTTTATGAGCACTTCAATGCCCCGCTCATCGCCTTCGCGATGGGGGAGGAGGGGCGCGAATCCCGTCTGGAATGCCTCCGCCGCGGCGCTCCGTTCACGTATGCGGCGCTGACGCCGGACGATGCCGCCGCCCCCGGCCAGATCCCCTATGCGGAGATGGTGAAGGCGGTGTACGGCGATTTCCGTTTCCTGGATACGGGCGAGGTGGAGATGCCTTCCTCCAAGAGTTTCGCGCAGCGGGCGATCATCGCCGCGGCGCTCTCGGAAGGCGAGTCGCACCTGGGCGGATATTCTCCCTGCGGAGACAACGAGGCGGCACTCGCGGTGGCCCGTTCCCTGGGGGCGTCCGTACAGGTGGACGGCCGCACGGTGACGGTCCGGGGGATCGGAGCCGCGCCGGGCAAGTTGCACTGTGACACGGTCCATACGGGCGAATCCGGTTTCCTTACGCGGATGATGATCCCGCTTCTGGCGGCCCTGAGCGCCGATCCCGTCAAGGTGACCGGCGAGAAGACCCTGCTCCGCCGGCCGCTCGCTGGGGCGCACGACATGATGGCCTCCTTCGGCGTTTCGCTCCGGGAAGAGCCTTGCGGCGAGCCGCGTCCCAAGGCGCGGAAGATCGACTGTTTCGTCCCCCTTACAGTAACGGGACCCCTGATTCCGGGACGCGCCGACGTGAGCGGACGGGACGGCTCCCAGCTCATCTCCGGCCTGCTTTCGGCCCTGCCGCTGACGGGCTCCCGTTCGACCGTCTTCGTACACGACCCGCGGAGCATTCCCTATATGTTCATCACGATGGATGTCCTCCGCAAATTCGGCATTCAGATCGACAGCGAGATGGAAGGCGACGAGGAATTCCTCGATACGCAGGATTTTTCCCGCTGCACGGGCGTTACGTTCCGCATTCCCGGAGGTCAGCGCTACCACGCGGCCGATTTCGACATCGAAGGCGACTGGAGCGGGGCGGCCGGATGGATGGTGGCCGGGGCCGTATTCGGCCGTGTGCAGCTCTCCGGGCTGGATACGCGGTCGCTGCAGGCGGACCTTTCCATCATGGATATCCTGTCGGACGCCGGCGCTTCGATCTCCCAGCTGGACGATCCGGACGGCGGCTCCTGCGGCGTGGTCAACGTACAGATGGCGCCGCTGCAGGCCTTCTTCACCGACGCCACCCACTGTCCGGACCTCTTCCCGGTCCTGTCGGTGCTGGCGGCCTTCTGCGAAGGGGAGAGCCATATCCTCGGCCTGGGACGGCTGGCCCACAAGGAGACCGACCGGGCGAAGGCCATCCTGGACATGCTCGCCTCCTTCGGCGTCGAGGCCTCCGCGTCGGATGACGAAATGATCGTGAAGGGAATGTCGCTCGCGCGGCGGATCCTGACCGGCCGGCTTCTGAAAGGCGGCCGCTATGCCTCCCACGGCGACCACCGGATGGTGATGGCCCTGTCGATCGCCTCGCTCGGCGCTTCATCCCCGGTCGAGATCGACGACACGGCCTGCGTCGCCAAATCGTATCCCGGTTTCATGGAATTGTTTAAGCAATATGAATCGATTCGGTAATACATTCAGCATCTCCCTGTTCGGGGAGTCCCACGGCCCGGCGGTCGGCGTCGTGATCGACGGCGTGAAGCCCGGCATTCCGCTCTCCGAGGCCGATTTCGAGGCGGACATCGCCCGTCGCCGCAGCGGGGCGGCCGGAACGACCCCCCGGCGGGAGCCCGACCTCCCGGAAATCCTTTCGGGCGTGTACGAAGGGCACACGACCGGTGCGCCGCTGGCCCTGCTTTTCCGCAATACGAATACCCATAGCGAGGATTACGAGCTGTTCAGGAAGATGCCGCGTCCCGGGCACGTCGACTATGTGGCCGGCGTCAAGTTCGGGGGTTTCGAGGATCCGCGGGGCGGCGGACACTTCTCCGGCCGGATGACGCTGCCGCTCGTGGCGGCGGGTGTGGTGGCGAAGAAGATGCTGCCCTATGCGTTCGCGGCTTCGGTCGTGGAGCTGGGCGGGTCGCCCGATCCGGCCGCCTGGCCGGGGCTGCTGGAAGCGGCTTCGGAGGAGGGCGACAGTCTGGGCGGCATCGTGGAATGCCGGGTGAACGGCGTTCCCGCCGGGCTCGGAGAGCCGTTCTTCGACAGTGTCGAGTCGCTCGTCAGCCACCTCGTTTTCGCCATCCCCGGCGTCCGCGGCGTCGAATTCGGCGACGGTTTCGCGGCGGCCCGGATGAAGGGTTCGGAGCACAACGATCCGCTGGAAAGATTCCCGGTCAAGCAGGGAATGACGGAGGGTGCGGGAATGACGGTGCTGCGCCCTGCCGGCTCCCACGCGGGGGGCGTCAACGGCGGCCTCACCAACGGCGGCGAAGTCGTCTTCCGTGTCGCCTTCAAGCCCGCCTCCTCGATCCGCAAGCCCCAGCAGACCTGGAATGTCGCCAAGGACGCGACGGACACCCTCGTCTGCCCCGGCCGGCACGATGCCTGCATCGCCCTCCGGGGCGCCGTCGTCGTCGAAGCCGCCGCCGCTATCGTGTTCGCCGGTTTGCTGTAGCCCATCATTGTCCTCATCTTCAGCCCGGGGAAAATGCCGGGCTGCACCCCGGTTTCCCCGGAGTGCGTATGGTGTCCCCAAAATTAGCAGACCATACGCATTTTGGGCTTATATTGCGTACGGTGTCCCAAAAATGAACTGCGCCCCAAAAGTTGGACATAAAGTAAAGGGTTATGAAAAAGAACGAGAACTACCCAAAGTATGTCCATGCGATGAGGCTCTTGGATGAGGGCAAAGCGCCA
>JAEEGG010000746.1_pt1 | contig 95591 bp, 82 predicted proteins | sample 9134161 | NCBI WGS metagenome assembly JAEEGG01 (sample SAMN16246543, study PRJNA631951) | gut metagenome | biome: gut microbiome; feature: rumen; material: CR-attached | host: Bos | place: Iran: Karaj | collected 2018-10
TGGGTTGGGTCTACAACGAGTTGTGGGGCTACTACCTCGTCACGGGAGACAAGGAATTCCTGCGGACCCGCCTGATCCCGGCCTACAAGGAAATGGCCCTGTTCTACGAGGATTACGCGTGCGACCGTGGCCCGGACGGCAAGGTCATCTTCTATCCGTCCTTCTCTCCGGAGAACCCTACTCCGAATCCCGGCTATGAGACGGTCACCAGCAGAGACATCAATCCCACGAGGATCAACTCCGTCATGGACATCGCCATCTGCCGCGAGATCCTGATGAACCTGATCGACGGCTGCAAGACCCTGGGCATCGAGGAGGAGAACATCCCCCACTGGGAGGCCCAGCTCGCATCCCTTCCAACCTATCTCCTGGACGTGGAAGGCGGCCTCAAGGAATGGGCCTGGCCAACCATCGAGGAAAACTACAACCACCGCCACGTGTCCCACCATTATGACGTATGGCCCGGCCGTGCGATCACGCCCGAAAAGGATCCCGCGCTGACGGAAGCCATCATAATCTCCAACCGCAAGCGCGCCCAGCAGGACGACTCCGCCCATGGCATCATCCACCGCGCCTTCACGGCCATCCGCCTGAAGGATATGGAAGAAGCCGAGCAGAACCTGAGCCAGCTGCTCAACCACGGTTTCGTCCGCCGCACGCTGCAGACCAGCCACTTCCCCTATAGGGGCGTGTTCCCGGACCTGACGGGCGCTGTCCCGGCGTTCCTGGTGGAGATGTGCGTCTTCAGCGAGCCCGGCACGGTGGAATTCCTGCCGGTGATGCCCGCCAACTTGATGCAGGGCGCCATTGACGGTGTCTGGCTTTATACCTTCGCCAAACTTAATCATATGGACTGGGACCAGAAGGGCATCCGTGCCTCCATCACCTCCAACCAGGCCCAGACCCTGACGCTTCGCAACCGCCAGGAAGGCTGCCGCATCCTGGTGAATGGCAAGGAGCTGGCCAAGGACGGTGACCACGTCCAGTACATGTTCAAGGCAGGCGAGACCGCACAGATTGAGATTATCTTTTGATTGCGCTAAACCCCGCCTGGACTCTTCCAACGACATCAACCATTTAATTGATATGGCACTTGAATTCGGACCATTGAAACGAAGAGAGATTCGCCAGGCGGCGGAGCTGGCAACCCGTGCGTTTGACGATTATGAGTATTTCACCAACTGGTTCCCGGACAAGGAGGAGAGGAATCGGGTACAGATATCAGTTATCTGGCATGAGTATAAGACTACCTTCAACCGGGTTCATCAACTCGCGGCCAAAATGGACGGCAAGATTGTAGCAACTGCGCAGCTCAATGCTCCTGAGTACAAAAAGCCGTCCGACCTGTCCTACGTCCTGCACGGCTGGCTGAATGTTTACAAAGCCGGGGACCGGAAGCGTATTGACGACTGGCTGGCAATGGATACTGAGGCCGGAAAGCCCTGTCACGACTACCAGAAAACCGGCCCGGGTATCTGGTATGCCAGTTCTCTCACTGTAGATCCCAGCGTTCAGGGAATCGGCCTCGGCACCCAATTCCTGGCATACTGGGAACAGTTCGTGCGGGAAAAAGGTGGCAAGCAGATTGTCTTCTTCACCAACTCCCGGAAAAATCTTGCTTTCTATCTCAAGCGCGGTTACGAGGTTTTCGACGAAAGGGAGATTGAATACAACGGACATATAATGGGTAGCTGGAGCCTGAAAAAAGAGCTGTAAAGAGACATACAAATTCCAACTTGAAGCGCCTTGAGGCCGATTTCGGAGAAGAATACCTTGAATATAAAAAGCGTACAGGCCGATTTATATCGTTCAAGAAATGACATTCAACACCTACGGAGACAAAGCGAATCCCAGTCTGCTTCTGATACCCGGGCTGGGGGTATCTTATGAGATCTTCCTTCCGCTGATTGACCTCCTGAAAGACAGGTTCCATATCATTGCGGCTGGTATTGACGGCTTTCTGCTTGGGAAAGAATCGGCCTTTACTTCCGTTGACGATCAGGCCGGGCAGATTATCACATACGTCCAGAAGAACCTGGGCGATCACTTGGACGTTGCCTACGGGCTGTCTCTTGGCGGGAAAATCCTCTCCCGCATAATGGAGCGCGGTGAGATTGTCATCGGTCACGCCATCTTGGACGCCGCTCCCTTATTGCCATTGCCCAAATGGCTGGTGGATCCCCTTCGCTACTATCAGAGCCTCAATGTCTGGACCTGCTACCACTGGACCGGTTTCTGGAAGTGGGTGTTCCATTCCCATTACTTCGATGTGCTGCTGGATGAATGCAGAAAAGTATGGCCCTACGGCAAGGGAAAGGCAGTGCGCGACGGATACAAGGATGTATATACCAACAAGCTGGAATCCATTCAAGGGGCCGATATCCACTTCTGGTATGGAACAAAAGAGGCCTTTGTAGCCAAACCGCAGGCCAGGCATTTGTGTGCCCTTTACCCCGATACTCACGTTGAGGTGTTCCCAGGAATGAACCACGGACAGTTCCTCATTGACCACCCGGAAGAGGTGGCCAGACTCTTAGTGTCTGTTTATCTTCGTAATGCCCTTATGCGGACAGAACATCTACTTTCTCGATAGTCTCTTCCATTTCTTTCACCAATCTATCTGGTTCTAGAGGATTTGGAAAAAATGATTATATTTGAGAGTCAGATAACTTGATATTTATAAATTCCTCCATAATCTAATCATATGGATTACCGAGAAGAAGCCATAGAATGCGTTAAAGATCATGTCCTCCCGATTCATCAGCAAATTTATGCCAAGTATGATGGGGATTTCGACAGGATTTACTCGGAAGGATACAATAGCAAGTCGTATCAGGGCAGGGTGATTGAACCAGGGAAGGTTTATGAACTGAGTTATCTGGAATGTTCCTGCCCCAAGGTGAAATGCGGGCTCAGGAGCCACCCGGAGCAATGCGAATGTTCCAGGCAAAGCATAATATTCATTCTTTCGCAGCTTGAACCCGACAGTCGGTTCGATGTCCGGATTGAGAATACGATACTCCGAGGGAGCGAACGTTGCACTTTCAGGATAACGAGACATGCCGGTATGAAGCGATTGATTGCCATCAAGCAGAATAATCCTCAGGCGAAGAAGAACCTGGAATCTCTCTAATTATGGTGTGTAATTCAGATTTCGTTCAATACATCATCGACCAGTGCTCTGAGGCCGGCGATATTGCCGTGCGGAAGATGATGGGTGATTATTGCATCTATTGTGACGGCACCCTTTTCGGCCTCATTTGCGACAATAATCTGTATGTTAAAGTAACCGGAGCCGGAGAGGCGGCTCTTGAAGAAGTGGAACTTCGGCAGCCGTACGAAGGCGCCAAAGATTATTTCTACATCGGCAATGTCGATGACAGGGACTACCTTGCGGACATCATCAAAGCGACTATTCCCGAACTGCTTTCCCCTAAAGCAAGGTCCAGGACTGGCTCCGCAGGAACTCCGGTTTGACGTTCCGGGATGCGGTTGATGCTTACCGGAGAATAACGATTACATTTGATATTTAGATAAATACCTATTGTATGAATCGGCTGAAACATCTTCGATTTCTCTTTATTCTTTTCATTGTACTGGCGGCGATCTTTGGCATTGAGCTCATTGTCACAGATTGGAGGGGAGATGTAGTTGCCGGTATCGGGCTGTGGTGCGGTTTTATCTCACAGCTCATACTGGCAGCGGTTATGTTTTCAGAGATCAAAAAGGAAAAACAATCGTGATTTGAACTATGACAGAAAAGGAACTGATGCAATCAGGACTCCCCTATTCAGCGGTTGATATACAGCTCTTGAGAGAGTTGAATGCCACCAAGGAAGTGATTCACAGATACAACGCCTTAATGCCCTCGCAGACAGATGAGCTGTTCTCCATCCTGAAGAACTTGCTGGGGCACATCGGTGACGACCATATCTGTATCAACCAGCCGTTCTACTGCGATTATGGCAAACAAATCAGGGTGGGCAAACGCTTCTTTGCAAACTTCAATTTCACGGTGTTGGACGAGGCCCCGGTAACCATCGGAGATGACTGTTTTATCGGTCCTAACGTAAGTATCTACACGGCTTGCCACAGCACAGATCCGGTGGAACGTAACAGCCGGAAGGAGTGGGCCGAGCCCGTGACCATCGGCGACAATGTGTGGATTGGCGGCAGCGTGACCATCCTTCCGGGCGTGACGATCGGAGATAATACCACCATTGGAGCGGGCTCCGTCGTCACCAAGGATATCCCTGCTAATGTTGTGGCAGTAGGCAATCCGTGCAAAGTTGTCAGAAAGCTGTAATCCGAACTTGCCAGAGGCAAACCCATGAATCATATTCTGAGATGAACAGGAATGATTTGATGTACTTAGTTGAGAATTAGATAAATCGGGATTTAATTATGGCCTTTTGGTATATAATGTCGCTTGTGGCGCTCCTAATGCCTCTGACTATGATAGGCTTTGGCTTGGTGTTTATGAAGAATCCTCCCAAAAGGATTAATGATTTCTATGGATACCGGACAAAAAGGTCCATGCGAAGTCAGGATACCTGGGATTTTGCGCATCACTTTTTCGGGAAGTTGTGGCTTGTATGCGGCCTTGTGAGTATCCCGTTCTCGCTTGTGCCAATGTGGTTAGTGGTAGATAAAAGCAAAGACTTGATCGGCATGACGGGTCTGATTGTTGTGTGCCTTCAGGCGATACTGATGTTAACCCCGATCATCCTGACCGAAAAGGCATTAAAGAAGAACTATGACGAGTTCGGAAGACGTCGATAAATTCCCTGTTTATCGGTCTCCTTGGTTCTTCTGCCAGGAAGAAAAAAGTGACCAAATGCGACCGAAAGATTTATCTGGTTCTAGAGGGTCTGAAGAATAATGATTAAATTAGTGGCCGATAAATCGGAATAAGTTTCGGGCATGAAACAGGTTCTTGGATACTGTCTTGGCTTTGCCATTTTTATCGCAGGGATTCCAGCCCTGATGTGGCTGGTTTCCGGGATGCCTGCACTAACGGATATTCCCGTGGGGCGCCTATATTTATCGGCCCTTGTTGCAATTGCCGGGCTCTCGCTCAGCGTGTGGAGTATCGTTTATATGAAACGCGTCGGGAAAGGCAATCCTTTCGATGCGATGGGGCACGAAGTGGCCCCACGGACCAGACACTTGATGACGGACGGGCCATATAAGATATCCCGGAATCCGATGCTGTCAGGAACCTATCTATATTATGTCGGCATTGTCGTAGCGTTATGGAACTGGTGGGCGCTTCTGGTTTTTGCCGCCGTGGCTGGCTTGATGATGCTGCAGGTCCGTTCGGAAGAGAAGCGTCTTGAGGCAGATTTCTCAGAAGAATACCTTGAGTATAAAAAGCGCACAGGCCGGTTTATATCTTTAAAGAAATGACTTTCAACACCTATGAAAAAGAATATTCTATTCGTTCAGGCTATCGGCAAGTTTCTGCTGGGCGTCATTCTTATCGGCCTGCTGCTTTTCCTGCCTGCAGGCTCGCTTCAGTACTGGCAGGGCTGGCTGCTGATGGGGATCCTCTTTGTGCCGATGTTCTGTGCCGGGCTTGTAATGATGTCGAAGAATCCCGAACTGCTCCGCAAGCGGCTCAATGCCAGGGAGGAAGAAAAAGAACAGAAGACGGTAGTGAAACTCAGCGGGCTGCTGTTTATCGCCGCATTCGTCGTGGCAGGCCTCAACTGGCGATTTGACTGGTATGTACTGCCCGACTGGGCCGTATGGGTCTCGGCCTGTCTGTTCTTGCTCTGCTACCTGCTTTATGCCGAAGTTTTGCGGGAAAATACTTACTTGTCACGGACTATCGAGGTGCAGGAGAATCAGAAGGTGATAGACACGGGGCTATATGGAATCGTACGGCATCCGATGTATTCGGCCACTACGCTTCTTTTCTTATCCATGCCGCTGGTGCTGGCCTCTCCCATCTCTTTTGCCATCATGCTCCTGTACATCCCTCTCATCGCTAAACGCATCAGGAACGAAGAGAAAGTCCTGGAGGAAGGACTGGCGGGGTATAAGGAGTACAAAACCCGGGTTAAGAACAAGGTGATTCCATTTATCTGGTAAAATCGTAATTAGTTGGTTTCAGACCTCATCAAGAATATCGCAATCGTTGGCGCTGGTAGTTTCATCGGTGGAGCACTAAGGTATCTTGTCTCCCTGATGATGAAAGGCGTTGGTAAGGGATTCCCCTGGGCTACGCTTGCCGTGAACCTGGTCGGCTGCTTCCTGATTGGGCTCTTGTGGGGCGTGTTCAGTCGCACCGCCAGCGAGGGCAGCAATTGGGCTTTGTTCTTGACGGTGGGACTTTGCGGAGGCTTTACCACTTTCTCAACCTTCTCAAAAGAAGCGCTGATGATGCTGCAATCTGGAAATATCTGGGGCTTTGCAGGATACATTGCTTTGAGCGTAACTGCCGGTGTGGCTTTGGTTGCAGTGGGCTATTATCTTTTCCGCTAAATCCCAATTTATAGATCTCCCGGTCCTTAAGCCAGGAAGAAAAATGCGACCAAAGTGACCAAATCATTCTATCATTAATTGATGGTCCGATGATGTACGATATAAGTTAATTATTTATATTTGTTGCAATTATTGATAGAAATGAAAGCTATTCCTTAGTTCGCCACAGCTATGAGAAAGGACCATCTTAATATCATTCTTGCAGTCAGTATTCTGGCTCTTTCAACAGCTGGTTGCCATAAAGCTGCCCAAAGCCCGGAGGCGGCGCGAGTGATCAGTTTTGTGAACGAGGAAATGCGGGACAAGTTGCGTAAGTATGAATAATCATAAACCCTATAGAGATTCTTTATTATGAAAAAGATTATTGTATTGGCAGTATTTGCTTGCCTCGCCGCAATGAATGTGAACGCCCAGACGGCAGAGACGGAAAGCCAGGAAGAGAAGATGCTTCGCCTGACGAAAGCGGCAGACGAGAACCCCACGGACTGGCAAGCCCAAATGGAGGCGGGCGACTTCCTGCTCGACAGGGAGAACGAGATGTACAACCCTTCTCAGGCTGAGAAATACTACGAGCGTCTCTTTCACCTTGCCACGGACTATAATAAGGAGATACCCGGCCCGGTGATTGGCAAGACGGGGTTCGCGCTGGCGATGCTGGCGATGGCTCCCGAGAAGAATGACCCGGACCTCGCCTTGTCCTACATAGACGCAATGAGGCATTTCGACACTGCGGACATTGCTTCAGACGAAGGTTTCTCATACGTGTTCGACGTGTTGGGTGTGATGTACAGCAGCCTGAATGGCGAGGGGGAAAGGTCGCTGTATTACATGACGGAGCTTCGCGAGAGGCTGACCAAGGACAAGAAGTCGGGAATAGAGTACACGGACGTTATGACGGCTATGCTGTACGAGGCGATGATGTCGAAATACAAGAAGATGTTCAGCGATAAACTCCTGGAACTGACCGTTGACGGCAAGAAGTACATCGCGCTTTCCATGAACGAGTGGAACATCGAGAAGCCTTTCGCAGGGTGGATGGAGAAAACGGAAGGAGACCAGGAGTCGCTATACTATTGCTGTGACGACGACACGGTCACCGACGACCTGCACGGCGAGATGGTATTCTCCTTCAATAGTGACAAAGATGGCGTCAAGCCACAGGACAACGCAAATGTACGGCTGATTACCGTCACGCCCGAGTACCGTCAGCAACTGGTAAAGGCATATCGCAAATACATGAAGAAGTCAAAGAGGAACAAGTAGATGAACAGTGATGGCCGCTGTTTTATCTTTGTTTTGATATGATAAAGATTACTATCCACGCAGCCCTATGCTGCATAATGCTGGTGGCGGGCCTGGCCGCATGCACCAGCCGGCAACCATCCGCCCTGAAGTATCGCTTTGCCTCGCAGGAAGAAGGACAGCAGTTGAAATTGGTTAACACCTCCTATTTCGAGGCTTTGACGCAGAACGATATTGATTGGAAGTTGCAGTCTTCCGGCCAGTCGTTGGAAGAATTCAAGGCCGTTGCCGCAGAGCAGATAAGGGAGTTTTCCGAAGAGGAAAAGAAAGCCATCAGCAAGGTCATGGACTTCATTGAAGGCCGCGCGGCCGAGTTGGGCTTCCGCCTGCCTGTGTCCGGAGAAATAATCTTTATCAAAACCGACATGGGGGATGAGGGGCACATGGGCGGCTATACGCAAAAGAACGAGATTTACCTCAGTGCCGATGAAACCGAGTATCTGGCCCGCGCATTTCAGGCAGATCCAGAATTCGACGCCGACTACCTGGAATACCTCATCCATTTCGGCCGCGGACTCATATCCCACGAAATCTTCCATTGCCTGACCAGGAATAATGCAGAGTTCCGGGAGGCGATGTATGGCCTGATTGGCTTCAGGGTGATGGACCATGATGTGACGTTCGGGCCCACCGTCCGCAACCTGCTGCTGCAGAACCCGGACGTAGAGCATAATGACTGCTGGGGAGAGTTCACTATCGACGGGCAGAAACGCCGCTGCGCCTTGGTTGCCGTTTATCCCGGCACCTACGCGGAGGCTGCCGCGGACGACCCCGACGCAAACTTCTATGCCTGTATGCAAAGTGTTCTGGTGCCGCTTGACGCTCCTGATACCATGATTCCGATTGAGGATGTGCCCGGTTTCTATGATGTGATGGGCCGTAACACCGACTACATCTGCGTGCCGGAAGAATGCCTGGCAGAGAACTTTTCCTTCCTGATTTCCTACGGCTTCTTCGGCCGCTACGACCTCACCCTCGACACCCGCAAAGTCCTATTCGTCCCCTACGCCACCCCGGCCCTCATCCGTAGCATTCATGCTACGCTTCTGGAACACTTCCCCGGGCGTTAAATTTTTCGTATTCTTAGAAGAAAAATGCCGTCCGTGCTCCCGGTTCTTCTGCCAGGAAGAAAAAAGTGACCAAATTATTGAGTGATTTTTTGCTTGTTGTATTTGGGGTATAAAAATTTATCCCTATATTTGTGGTGCAACAAAACTATACTGCTATGCCTACAATACTGTTTCTTTTCGGCCTTCGGTTCTTCTTTTATTCAGATGAGCACTTGCCTATGCATGTACACGTGAAAAATGGCGACGGCAAAGCCAAAATCAATATTGAGACCGCTGAAATCGTGGAGAACACGGGCATCAAACCTGCCGACCTTAAAAAGGCGGTAGACGCCGTCAAGCAGTACAAGGCCGACATGATTAAAGCCTGGAACGAGTACTTTGATGAGAACTAATGATATGGAATCTATCGTTAAATTATGGTTTGCTGACGGCAGGATTTATATCCTGACGGATCAGGGGAATACCTACAGCCGCCCGCTGGAAGCTTTCCCTCTTTTGCTCGAGGCTACGCCTGAACAGCGCGCACGCTACGAAATCGGCATTGATGGAGATGATATCCGCTGGGACGATATCGACGAGGATATTCACATCAGCAGTTTCTTTGTTACAGCGGAGCCTGACACAAACAATCCCATCGCAGAAGTGTTCCGTAAGTTTCCTCAGCTGAATGTTTCAGAGGTGGCTCGCACCATCGGCATCAACAAGAGTCTTCTCTCCCGTTATATATATGGAATCAAGAAGCCTTCTGTCCAGCGAACAGAGCAAATTCTGGGCACTATTCGTCAGCTAGGGCGTGAGATGTCTGCCATCTGACCTTTTGTGGCCAAATTTGGTGAATTCAAAAAGAAAGACCTTGTAAAGTGCTTAAAAATCAGCAACTTACAAGGTCTTATTTGTGCCTCGGGCGGGAGCTAAATAACTGGTGGCTACCATGTATTCTTGGTGGCTATCGAATGATTTGTCTGTCAAGTGGTTGATGTATTCCCTCGGTGTATTCAAATAATGAACGGAAAATGCGACCAAATGCGACCAAATTTTCTGAAATGCGACCAAATGCGACCGAAATAACTATCTAGTTCTAGAGGGTCTGGAGAATAATGATTAACTTTGACAGTTAGATAAATAGGGGTTTGAATTTCCAGAATACTAATAACTTATTTACAAGGGTAGAGGCATTATAATTGCAGGCAAATCGGCCATATGAAAACCCGCGCTATCATACTGTTACTCTTATTGTTGCTCCCTCTTGTTCCGGCTATGGCACAGGAGCAAGAGGAATTCGAAGCGATACCGATGACTTACCAGAAGAAAAATCCCAGCTTCAATGGTGGTGATGCCAATGACTTCTCGAAATGGGTTAACGAGCACAAGAACTACCCGGAAGAGGCGAAAAAAGCCGGAATTGAAGGCAGGGTAACGACCCAATTCACCATTACTAAAGAGGGAAAACTCATCAATGTGAGGATTCTCAGGGGCATTCATCCTCTGCTTGATGAAGAAGCCATACGGGTAATTGAATCGGCTCCGCAAATATGGAAGCCTGGTGAAAAAAAGGGTAAACCGGTAGATGTAACGTATACTTTCCCGGTCATTTTTAAACTGACTGACTTAGGACCTTATACGAAGAATAAATGAAGATAAAGCTTCATATTTGTGTATGCTTATTGGCCCTCTTGTTTCTCCCGCTTTATGGCTGGAGCAGCACAACTCGTCAGGTACGCGATACGCTCATTATGGGCAATGTCAAGTATGCTATCAACCAGCCCCCGCTGGGTCAACTGGATTCTTTGCACTATTGCTCATTAAGGGATCAAGTCGGCTTCAATGAATTCTTTTCTTGGAACTTCCGGGGTTATGTGGCCACGTGGCGTGTAGATGGCAATAAACTCTATCTGGATACTTTGAAAACGGGGTCAGACAAGGCCGATTTTAGGGATGCCTTAAAGGATTTCAAAGATAGTCGCGGTAACATTTTTGCCTCTTGGTTCAGCGGGACCGTCATTTGCGGGACCGGCCCCCTCCTTTGTGCATCGGGAATCGGATGGGACGATTTGAATGAGACCGAGGTAGAACTTATCATCAAATCTGGTGTTGTGACCGCCTCCCGTCATTATCAAAATAAACGGCACAAAGGGACGATAAGCAGGGATCTGATGCTTCAAGAATTACCCAGGAAGTTTAATCACAGAGACTTTCCGGAATTGAAAGGGTTCAGGATAACAACAAAGATCATCCCGTCAAAGTATGATAAGACCGGGAGAATACTGGATTGGACCGTGGAGTATCTGAGATGGCCGGAAGAAGTAGAGGTGGGAGTACAAGTCCGCCTTACAGCAGCCCTCAAAAAAGAGTTTTTGCAATTCGACTGTACGACCTACTGTGCCGATGGAAGGTGGTTCTGGTACGAACGGAATCATGAAGGGATCTATTGGCCTCTATTTTTCAAAAAAGAGTGATTGATATTGAGATTCCCGGTCAAGCCGGGAATGACGGATAACGCTTAATTCCTGTTTATCGGTCTCTTTGGTTCTTTGGTCTGAAAGAAAAATGTGACCAAATGCGACCAAATGCGACCGGAATAACTATCTAGTTCTAGAGGGTCTGAAGAATAATGATTACCTTTGAGAGTTAGATAAGTGTGCTTCACTATTTATTTACTAGTATTGAACGACATTTAATCGTGTCTAGTTTTAGACGTTATTTACGCACCTAATGGAAGTTTTACGCTTAATCACTTATGAATCACCCGTGACAGAGGTCATTGAGGTCATGTTGGAAGGCATTGTCTGTGCCAGTGGAGAGGTCCCTGATATGGCACACGGCTGGGATTTGGTCTTTTAACCTATTGAAAAACTGCAAGATGAAACGCATCCTAACGAGTGTTTTAATGACGGCCTGCGCGGCCGTGCTGATGAACAGCTGCCATAAGACGCCGGTCGAAAAGAAGGCAGGCGTCCCGATGACGATCCAGGCGTCCGTCTCCGCTCCGGTGGGCACGAAGACGATTTATGATTATACGGATGACAAGACGCTTGAAGGGTTCTGGGATTCGTATGAAGCCATTACAGTGGTCTCTTTCGGCGAGAACGGCATCACGGCTGTCGACGAGTTCGTTTCTACCGGGGAGGCTGGCCGCAAGAAAGCAGAATTCTCCGGTACCTGGACCGGAAACGAAGGGGACAAGGTCATCTGCCTGTATCCGTCCGTGGACACGTACGCGGGCAATTCGATCTTCGACGCTGTGCGGGTGGGATCTCCGACCATTTATATGAGAAACCTTTCGACCGCTTCGGGTGCCCTGCAGCACGATGATCCGTCTTCTATCTCCGACGTTGACCTGATGCTGGGTGAGGTGCTGATCTCCGGCGATGTCGCCCACGTGTATCTGGAGCACCAGCTCGCCGTGTTCCGTGTCGAGGTGACCCTCAGGAACTTCCCGTACGAGGCGCCTCCCGGTTCTCCTTTCGACCAGACGCGGATCAATTCCATCCGCATCAAGTGCGTGGATCCCGACTCGGACGAAGAGGAAGAGTGGGGTGTGAACGGTGACCCGGTCTTCGTCCGGTTCTCCGGCCTGGATGTGACCACCGGAAGCTACACGGGGACGCCCTTCACGATTGAGAGAGGACCGCAGGACTATTACCTGCTCGATAGCGGCAATAACAGCGACCTCACGCTGATGGAAGAGGATGTGGTCGAAAAGACCTTTTTCGTGCCCGTCCGCTTCGACAAGGATCTCGAGGCGGGATATGAACTCTGTCTCCAGTTCGGCGGCAACTATTACGACGAAGAGGAGGAACGCCGGAATTCGGTCACCGTGTTCCCGGACTGCGACATGCGGAAGACGATCACGAGCAAGCTCTCGCTTGAAAATGGTAAAATCTACGGCTTCAAGGTAACCATATAGGCTTATATCCTGTCTGAAGTCCTTTTGGATTACATTTGCGGCTAACTCTACGCTGCGATATAAACTCCTTTTATATCACAACAATCCCGGCCATATTTTTAGTGGACAATAATGAATAGCTCTCATAGGTGGGTATATCAGCGGTCTTGTTTTTAAGAAAGACGTTGGTTCTACTGTTGAGCGCAATACTAACTATCGATATGAGGGTCTTTCCATCCGCCCTGTCACGGATTAGATAATTATGTGTACCGGATATTTTTTTATACCGATTTCGGCTTGATTGTCTTCCGATGTTAAGTGAGCATCGAGAGCCTTCTCTAGTTTTCAAGGCGAGGATTTACTAACTCAGTGGGTAAGCGCATTGTTTTTGTTTGGACAACAGGTAAATAATTCCGAGCAGAAAGGAATACAAAACCTTTTTATATCCTTTCATCTCCAGCAAGAATCCAGTATATACGCAAATAAACTGGTTGTAAAACAAGCTGAAATTGGAATCAATACGGTTTTAGTGAGGCATTTTCAGAAAAGAAGGCTATCTTTACATAATAATAGATATTTGACATATTATTAACCTTATCCTAGTTTACTCGTTTTGTAAACCGAGATGTAAACCGGAAAGAGGCATCAACACGTTTCATGAAGCAGAATGCTTGATTGAGTGGCTTACAAGAGGGTTTTTGAACTATACCCAACCCCTTTGGCGGGATTACTGTTAATCAGGGGGTCGTAGGTTCAAGTCCTACTTGAGGAGCTCCTCTAAATCAAGCACTTACGGAAACGTAGGTGCTTTTCTTTTGAGGTCGAGAATTATGGATACCTATCGCTTCAGGAAACAGATACACAAGTTGCCCGGAAAAGTCATCCACGCGATTCCGCTGCCGGAACCGGACGTGACGGAAGGTCCTGGCGCCCGCGGGCAGATCGGCGAAATCTGCCGCAAAAACGGATACAAACAGGTGCTCCTGGTTACCGACCGGACACTCCATGCGCTGGGTTTCGAGACGCCCATCGTCGCTTCGCTGGAGGCGGCAGGAGTGGGCTGCACCGTATTTGACGACATCCATTCCGAGCCCACCATACCCACGATCGAGGCGGGAAGGAAGCAAGCTCTGGAATGCGGCGCTGACTGCATCGTCGCCCTCGGCGGCGGCTCGGTAATGGACACCTGCAAAATGGTGGCCGCCGGCGTGAAGATGTCCCATCTGCCGGTCAAGGCCCTGCTCCTGAAGTTCCTGCCTGTCCGGGGTGGTACGTTGCCCCTGATTATGGTGCCTTCGACGGCCGGCACCGGTGCCGAAGTGACCGTGGGCGCCGTGGTTCTGGACGAGCGCGGCGTGAAAGGAAGCACCGTGCTGATCGGCCTGAAAGTGCCCCACGTCGTTCTCGATAGTGAGCTCACCGTGAACGCGCCCAGGGAGGTGACAGCTGCCTGCGGCATGGACGCCCTCAGCCATTGCATCGAAGGAGCCGTCAGCGACACGGAGGTGGATGAGGAGGACATGAAACTCTCCCTGGAAGGCATCCGGCTGATCCTGCAGCACCTGCCCACGGTGATGGAGACCCCGGAGGACGTCGATGCGCGGCTGGGCATGTGCCGGGCAGCGATGTATGGCGGCAATGCCATCAATACCCAGCTGGCGGGGTATGTCCATGCCTTCGCCCACAGCATCGGCGCGAAATACCACCTGCCCCACGGGAAGGCGATTTCCCTGATGCTCCTGCCCGTGCTGGAATTCCAGAAAGCGGCCTGCCTTGGAAAATATGCGAAGATCGCGCGTTACTGCGCCCTGGCGGGCGAAGACACGGCCGATGCGGACGCTGCAGAGCGCTTCCTGGATGCCGTCCGGCAACTGCAGGCGCAATGCGGCCTCGATAACATCGCCTCACCCGTGCGCCTGTGCGACCATGAGGAGCTCATCCCGATGATTGCCGCCGATTCCATCAACTATTCCTCGCCCGTTACCCTGAGCAACGACCAGATTAAGCAGGTACTCGACACGGTCACAGCTACGCAGTCGGCGACAGACGGATACACCGAAGGCCGTATCCGGGAGATTGTGGCGGCCCAGCGGCGGTTCTTCCGCAGCGGGGAGACGCTCCCCATCCGCTGGCGCATCAAGCAGCTCAAGCGGCTGAAGGCCGCCGTCCTCGCCCATGAGAAGGAGTTCGAGGATGCCCTGGCCGAGGACCTCGGCCGCAGCACCGTGGAGGCATACCTCTGCGACATCGGCCCCATCATCGTCGAAATCAACGAAATGCTCGCCGGCCTGCGCCGCTGGGCGCGTCCGGAGTGCCATTTCAGCGGACTGATGTGCTTCCCCAGCACGGTCACGAAGGTTTATAAGATGCCTTATGGCGTCTCCCTGGTCATCAGCCCCTTCAACTTCCCCATCCTCCTCACCATCGGCGTGGTGGCGGCGGCGATGGCGGGTGGAAACACCGTGGTCATCAAGTCCAGCAGCAAGTCCGCGGCCTCGACAGCGGCTCTCAAGAAGTTCTTCGCCGAGGTCTTCCCGCCGGAATACGTCACCCTTATCGACGGCGGGCACGACGTGGCCGACCTGTGCCTGGCCCAGCGCTTCGACAAGATCTTCTACACCGGCTCTCCGGCCGTGGGCAAGCACGTCCTTACCGAGGCGGCCAAAAACCTCACCCCCGTGGCCCTGGAGCTAGGCGGCGAAACCGGCAACTGGTGCGTGGTCCGCAAGGACGCCGACCTGAAGGACGCCGCCCGGAAGATTGCTTTCTTCAAGCTCACCAACGCAGGGCAGATCTGCATCAACATCAACCAGATTGCCGTGGCCGAAGAGGTGGCAGAACCATTCCTCGCAGCGCTCAAACAGGCTTTCATCTCCCAGATCGGAGAGCACGCCGAAGAGAATCCCGAGTATCCCAAACTCATCACGGACAGTGCCTACGACAAATGCGCCCGCCTGGCCGAAGAGTACCGCGAACGTATCGTCTTCGGCGGTGTCGGCAACAAGGAAACCCGTCGCTACGCCCCCACGATGATCTACCCCGTGGGCACCGACGAGCATATCGTCCAGCACGAACTGTTCTGCCCCCTGCTGCTCATCGTCCCGTTCAAGGACGCGGAGGTGGACGCGCTGATGGAAACCGTCGCCGACCGCGAACATCCCCTGGCCATGTACTTGTTCACCCGGGATATGCGGTGGGCGAACCGCGTCATGCAGACGCAGCAGTACGGCGGCGGCTGCATCAATGAGGTTTGCATCCACATGATGGTGAAGGGGGTTCCATTCAATGGCACTGGCCATTCCGGCATGGGCGCATACCACGGCGAATGGGGCTTCCGGGAGTTCACCCATCCCCAGACCGTCCTGAAGGGCCGCACCCGTTTCAACCTGCCGTTAAGGGAACACCCCTACAACGGTAAAGCGGGCGAGACAAAAATGAAACTGTTGAAGCTATTCGAGAGGTAGGCCCCCCGGCACCTTGTCCAAGGATGTCTAAAGTGACTTTACGGCATCCTTGTATTTGCGCGATACGGGCAATTCCGTATCATCGACAGTGACGGAACCATTGTCGTGACCGGTGAGATGTCCGGCATTTACAAGATATGAACGATGGATTCGGATAAATCCTTCACCAAGATAGTTTTCCCACTGCGAAATGGGGGTCTTGTTCTTGAAAGAACGGTTTTGGGTCGCATAGACCGTGGTTATGGAATCATTGGATTCGATGTAAAGTATCTCATCGCGCTTCAGGCTGACCTGTTTCCTGTCTGATAGAAAAGTTACCGGCTTTTCTTCAGACGGGAATCTTTTGTCAAGCCATTTTTCGAAGTAATAATTGCCGACAGACAATACCGCGATCATGATGGCGATGAACACGGGATTGAGTATGATCACGGGCAACTCCGGCCAGTCATATTCATAAGTGGAAAACGTCCCTGTCCTGATCTGGGATATGCACCAGTGGGCGACAAGGAAAAGGAGTATTTCCACAATGATGATTCCGACCGTTATATAAAGGGTATTGATGATTCCTTTTGTTCTGTCCGTGTAAGAAACTTTCGGAAACAGGTACTTTACGGCCAGGGCGCCTGGAAGGAAAAGCGACGCGATGAATACTGATTCCATGAACCGGTACCCCAGGCTGACCAGCACAAAGGCCAGCAGAAGGATGGACATTGCCCAGTAAGATATGATCAGTGTCTTTTTCATGCTTCTTCCAAAATACCATGCGAAAATAGCACTTTTTCCTGTTCCATGGCTGTCCGGCAGGTGCCGGGTTGGGATTCTACCGGCGTAAATGGGGTTTTAACATTGGTTGAAACATAGCGTTCGCCTAACTTTGCAACAGATGTTTAACCAATAAAACCAATCATTATGTTTAAGTTTTTTATTGACGGAGGCTGGACCTTCATGACGGTTCTTACCGTCCTTCTCGCAGCCATTTTTTTCGCAGCATGGAAAGCCCCGCGTTGGGTTAAGGAAATCGGTTCGTTTGCACTCGCATTCGGTTTCTTCGGAACGATACTCGGATTGTTGCAAATGTTTGACGCCCTCAGCGGAGGCCCAATCCCTCAGGAAGTCATCTGCGCCGGTTTGAAAGTGAACCTCATCACTTCAATCTACGGGATTATCATCTACCTTGTATCTCTTGTCGTCTGCGTGATTCAAAAACCACGGCTGTAGAAATCCGGTGACTACAGCGTCCCGGTTCCCGTCCTTTGTCACAAGGTTTTTTTTTGCAACATAAAAGGCTTTTATCTACCTTTGCTCGTAGCAACAGTCTGATCATTAATTATCTTAATTATTATAGCAATGAAAAAAGTATTGCCTATTCTTTTGGTAGCCGTTATCGCACTGATGGCAACCAGTTGTATGACTCTCCTGGCAGCCGCATTGGCTACCGTAGAGGAGGATGGAGTCATTGTCTTCGTCGACAGAACCCGGTATACCGTCGATGTGAGAGTCGATGAGCAGCATTACGAAGTCGAAACCGTCAGGGAGCGGGAGCTCGACCGGAGACGGAACCTGAAACGTGCCGCGGACAACATGATCTATGTTTCTCCCGGTTATCACCAAGTTCATGTCCGTGATCACGGCAGGACCGTCTTCAATGAATCGGTACGCGTCCGATCCGACGAAACCAAGATTATTTATTTGTAGTCAGACTGACTGACAGTCAACAAAACCCCGGAAGCTCACATGCTTCCGGGGTTTCTTGTTCAGCATACAGGAAAGAATCAGTTCGTGATTATTTCCCCAGACAGGCAATGTGCGCGTCTGGGGCTTCCATGATGTTCCAGGAGAGGTCAAGGCCGTCGAAATGGTGGTGCATGACTGCTGCGAGTGATTCTGCTACATATTCCGGTGAAGTAGGAACGATGTCCGCCCGGTAATTGATCTCGATGCCGGGATATTTGGCACAAGGGCAATCGGCCATCGCTTCCAACTGGGATTCCAGGAATGCCACGTCCATCTTGATGTCGGGGTAACCCTTCGCGCCGGGAATCGCTTTCCGCAGGAGATCGTATTCGTAGCCCATGCCGGCGGGAGCGAAGGTCATCCGGTAGAGCATCGGCTTGATGAAATCGGCGTGCTGCGAGAGAATCGCATAATCCTGTCCGACAAAAGGTGCCATGAACGGCGCATACAGGTCGAGGCCGACTTCAAGACCGCGCTGGTGGAGGCTGTCAGCGACTGCGGCCACGGAGTTGCTCACGATGTGGCCCTTTGCCCGGAAGAAGGCGGCCGCCAGGGGATCGGCGAATTCGAAACCGGCGACCGGATCGTAACTTGAAACAGACAGGAAATCATCGCCTTTTTTCTCCCAGGCCTTGCGCACTTCTTCCAGATCGACGCCTTCGGCGGCGTAATGCTCGGCGCAGATCGGGCAGCCGCAATTCAGCACGCCGCCGACCCCGCTCACGAACGATTGCGTGCGGACGCGGTCAAGGAAGACACCGTCAAAGCCGCAGTCGCTGAAGCAGTCGTCGTATAGGGCCACGACATGGGCCAAGTTCTGCGGATCCGTGGGGCAGTTGAAGCGGAAGCCGCCTGCGGCATATTCGGCGGGAAGCCGGCCCCAGAGGTCCACGGCCGGCGAGTTGTCGAGAACGTCTTCCGTTTCGGCAAAGACCGGAAGCCACAGGAGCATATGGATATTGTTCTGGTGCAGATACGCGCCCACTTTCCGGTAAACCTCTTTGTCGAGGCTCCAGCCGATGATGACCTTCTCAATGGGAATCAGGCGGCTGACAGTGTCGAGCCGGGCAATGATCTGTTCTGCGGAAAAGGCGGGCGCTTTCCAGTGGCCGATGGAAACCTGTACGATGTACTTCGGCTCCGGTTCCTGCGCCTTCGGCGCGCCACAAGACACAAAGAGGCCAAGGAAAACAAAGAGTAAAAGGATGGGAAAGAATAACTTTTTCATAGAAATCATATCATTTGGAGGATTGCCAGCGGGCTCAGCTGAGTTTCAGGAAACTTTTGGACAGCCCGGTCATGTCCAATACTTCGCGGACGGGATCCGAGACTTCGGTGATGCAGATGGATCCGTGGTTGGCCACGACGGCCTGCTGGAATGATACGATAACCCGCAGGGCCTTGGATGAGATGTATTCCAATGCTCCCAGGTTCAGTTCTACATTCACGCCTTCCTTCTCCATCAGGGGGGTGATCTCTTTCTGGAAAGCCGCACTCGAAATCGTATCGAGTTCACCCTGGACGGTGACCCGGGTCTTGCCGTCTATTTCTTGAATGCTCGTTTTCATATCTTGATGCACATGATTGCTATGTCGTCGTTTTGTTCCGCCTTGCCTCGGAATGCCACTAAAGTGTCGCGCAACTCGTTACAAGTCTTCTCACAACTGTCGGCAGGGTCCTGCGCCCGCATCCAATCGAGCAGGCGGTTCTCTCCAAAGAAGGCGCGGGCTTCGTCGCGGGCTTCCGTCACGCCGTCGGTATAGAGCAGCAGACGGGAACCGGGCGAAAGTCGAAGTTTCTGTGTATGATAGGGATACTCCTTTACGACGCCGGCGACCAACTGCGGGTCCTGATCGAGGAAGGATCCGTTCAGGATGGTTTTCGTATGGCCGGCGTTGCAGTATTCCATTTCCAGGGTATCCAAGTCAATAATACCCAGAAAGACTGTGCATAACATTTCGTATTCGGCATTGTCCAGCAACAGTTCGTTGACTTCCCGCATCAATGCGCACAAGGAATCGCCGTGGCCGGCACGTGACTGGATGACACTGCTCAGCATGAACATCACGTAAGCGGCCGCCATGCCCTTGTCTGATACGTCACCGATTGCAAAATACAGTTTGTTGCCAACCAAGCGACAACGGTAGATATCGCCCCCCACCAGCCGTGCAGGCTGAAGGACAGCATGCACCTGGCATCGGTTGTCATCGGGAAAGACTTTCGTCACCGCTTTCTGCTGCAGGTCGTAGGCTATCTGCAGTTCGCTCTCAGCCTGCCGCTTGCGGAACAACACGCGCTCCAGCGCGGGAATGATCCAGAACCAGGCGGCAGCCAACAGCACCAGGAATACCGCAGAGATAATGCCGATGAACATCCTGACTGTATGCCGCAGGTCACTGAACACATACTGGTCATCATAGATGCCAACCAGTTCCAACGGACGGTCGGGAAAGGCATAACGGACAATAAAGCATCTGGCACCCCAAATGTCGGCCATGAAGGCCGTTCCGTCATCGCGCAGCATACGTACATTTTTCATCTTCAGCGGCTTCCCGCTTGCAAAAGAGGGCGCCAGAACGATACCGCTGGTATCACGCAGGACATAGGAGAAGTTCTCTTCGTTTTCCTGGATCCGGGCTGCCACCTCAATGAATTCAAAGCTGTTCGGGTCATTCTTGTCCAGATAATCGGAAACGACGCCAGCGATGATTTGCAGGTCGTCCATGAAGCTGTCATACTCCTTCACAAGGCTCACCTCCCGGGATATGCGGACCGCCAGCACAGTGGATGCTGCGATCAGCAGGCCGAAGAAGGCCAGCAGGATCAAAATACCCCAACGGGCAGAGATAGGAGTTTTCATCATTTAAAAATAAAGAGAATTCTTGACTACTACAAGATTATTCTTTATTTTTGTTTAATGACCAATGCCGAAGACATGACTTATCCGTTATCCCAATCCCAGCTGAGCATCTATCTTGCCTGCCAGGGTCTTGACGCTGACGGAGGCAACTACCAGCAGGCCTCCCTGTACAAACTCCCCGCTTCCGTCGATACGGAAAAACTTGCCGCCGCCTTCGAGGCCGTGGTACACGCCCACCCCTTTGTCCTTTCCCGCATCGTGCTGGAGGAAGGGATGCCCCGTATCGAAGATCATTCGGAAGAGGAATGGCATCCGCTCATTCAGGACGTAGCTTCCATCGACGAAGTACGCCCCGGCTTCTGCCGCGTAATGGACCTGCTGAAAGACCCGCTCTTCCGCTTGGAAATCTACCGCACGCCCGACGGCAACTACGCATACCTTGATTTCCACCATATCATCTTTGACGGTGCCTCGGCCATGCTCCTCACGGAACAAGTTTCAAAAGCCTATGCCGGAGAAGCGTTGCCTGCCGAGCGGATGAGCGGCTTTGACATCACCGTCAAAGAAGATGCACAGCGGCAGGGACCGGAATACGAAGAGGCAAAGCAGTGGTATGCCGCCACTTTCGGCGACGGCGCCCAACTCGATTCCCGTATCCTGCCCGATGTCTTCGGGAAAGAGCGGCAACCCTATAAGGAGCTGGTGGTCAAACTGAGTACCAAAGGGGCTACCGTAAAAGCGTTGCTGGAGCGCTACCGCTGTGCCGACAGCGTACTGATGACCGCTGCCTTCGGTGCTACGCTCGCCGCCTGGAGCGCCGAAACCCGTGCCGCCTTCACGACAATCTGGAACGGACGCAAGGGTCCGGCACTGGACGCCGTAACGATGAGCGTCCATACCATGCCCGTGCTGGTGAATGCCGACCCGTCGCTCACCCCCGAGCAACTTTTCGACAACCTGCGGCAGCAGACAGCCGGTTCCCGCAGCCGTGCCTTCTACTCCTTCGCGGACTGCGTGCGCGACCTGGACTTCAACCCCGCCATCAACTTCGGATATCAGGGCAACTTCGTGACAGAGACCCTGTCGATACGTCTGGGCGACACCGTGATTCCCGCCGAGGATCTGCGCACCAATCCGCCGGGCCTCGGCCTTTCGTGCGAAATGTTCAACCTGCCCGACAAAACGCAGGAACTCAGATTCTGGTACCGCCCCGACCTTTATTCGGAACACATCCTGCGCAATTTCGCAGAGAGCCTGGCCGCCGTACTCAACGCCCTCGAAAAGGCGCAGACCCTGGCCGACTTGCAGTTTGTTACAAACAAACTGCGCAAGGAGACCGACGGCTTCCAGCCCGCAGCTCCGAAGTTCGACCCGAACCTGACGGTCGTGGACCTGTTCCGCTCCCATGTGACAGACAACCCGCAACAGACAGCCGTCGTCTTCGGCGACAAGCGACTGACCTATGCCGAAGTAGATCGTTTGTCCGACAACCTGGCCGCCCTTATCCAGAAACAGGTCAAGCCCGGCAGTGTAGTGTCCATCATTCTCGGGCGCAACGAACACATGATGGTTGCACCCCTGGCCGCCTCCAAAGCCGGCTGCGCCTACCAGCCACTCGATCCCTCCTACCCGTCCGAACGCCTGAGTTTCATGGTAAGCGACGCCAAGGCTGCCTTGTTGATTGCCGATCCCGGCCTGGAGAAACTGATCAACGGTTATGAGGGACCCGTCTTCTTTACCGACCAGATCGCAGGCTTGCCCGCCGCGAAGCCGAAAGGCGCCCCGAAACCTGAAGACCTTTTCATCCTGCTCTATACCAGCGGCACCACCGGCACGCCAAAGGGTTGCATGTTGCTGCACAGCAACATCGCTGCCTTCGTCCGCAATGCGGCGGACCGTACCGGCCTTGGCCCGCAGTCCAGCACGACCGCATACGCCAGTTTCGGCTTCGATGCCTTCATGGGCGACCTGTGGAACGCCCTTTGCGCCGGAGCTACGCTGCATATCATCCCCGAGGAAATCCGCCTCGACCTGGTGGCCCTCCACGACTATTACGAAAAGAACGGATTGACCCATGCCTTCATGACCACGCAGGTGGCCACCCAGTTCGCCCTCAACTTCCCGCGGTGCAAGGGGCTCAAAGTCCTGACCACCGGCGGCGAAAAGATGGCCAGCATCACGCCCCCGGGTTACAAGATGTACAATTGCTACGGCCCTACCGAAAGCACTTGTTATGTGGTTTCCAAGCTCGTTGAAAAGCAAGAAGAGAACATTCCCATCGGGCGTCCGCTCCCGGGCGTCCACTGCTATGTAGCCACGAAGACGGGACAGCTGCTGCCGGAGGGCGCTTCCGGTGAACTGCTCGTTTCCGGACCGCAGGTCGGCGCCGGATATCTGGGGCTGCCAGAAAAAACTGCGGAAGTCTTTATTGACAATCCGTTCGAGAAAGATCCGTCTGTCAGGCACATCTACCGCACCGGCGACATTGTCCGCTGGCGTGCTGACGGTGACATTGAATTCGTCGGCCGCAAAGACTCACAAGTCAAGATCCGCGGTTTCCGTATCGAGCTTAAAGAGGTCGAGACCGTCATCCTTGAATATCCCGGCATCACCGATGCCACCGTACAGGCTTTCGACGAAGAGAGCGCCGGTGGCGGCAAGTACCTGGCCGCCTACATCGTGGCAGAACAGCCCGTCGAGATCGAGAAACTGAATGCCTTCATCCTGGAACGCAAACCGCCGTACATGGTGCCGGCCGTCACGATGCAGATCGACAAGATTCCGCTCAACGTGAACCAGAAGGTGGACCGCAAGGCGCTCCCCAAACCCCAGCCGCAGCAACAGGAGCACAAGACCGTCGACGCCCCGTTCAATATCCTCGAAGAGGAAATTGCCGACCTGATCAGCGAAACCGTCCACATCCAAGGCTTCTCGCTCACCGAACCGCTGATCTACTACGGGCTCACTTCCCTGTCCGCCCTGCGCCTGGCCACAGAACTGTACAAGAAATACGGCGTCCAGATGAACATGGACAGCTTCGTCAAGACCGCCTCCTTGCAGAGCATCGAGAACGAAGTGCTCAAGGCCCTGATTTCGGGGCAACCCGGTGGCCAGACGGGCGCCACGCACCGCGAAGATGCGCCGCAACCGCTGACCTTCCAGCAGTCGGGTGTGTATTTCGACTGCATGAAGGCTCCGCAAGAGACCATTTACAACATCCCGATGATGTGGACCTTGCCCGCCTCGCTCGATGCGGAGAAAGTCAAGGAAGCGGCTGAGCAGACCATCCGCTGCCATCCGCTGCTGAATGCACACTTCGAAATGAACGGCAGTCAGGTCGTACAGGTGCCATCCGATGCCGCTCCGCTTGTTGCTTGCGAGACAATCGACCCGGAACAGTTCGAAGAATACAAGAATCATTTCAAACAGCCGTTCAATCTGTCGGAAGGGCCGCTTTACCGTGTATCCGTGGTCCGCAGCGGCGAAGGGCTTTATCTGTTTACGGACTTCCATCACTTGGTCTTCGACGGCCGGTCGTACGACATTTTCATCAACCAACTGACCGAAGCACTCGAAGGACGGGCCCCCGTTCCGGAGAATTATACGTATTTCGATTATGCGCTGGACCAGTCGGAAGCCCGCGAAGGAGAGGCTTTTGCCGCCGCACGCGAGTTCTTCAACAGACAGATGGCCGGTTGCGAAGGCGCCAGCGGCATCCTGCCCGATAAGGAATCCGAGGGTCCGGGCAAGGAAGCGTTACTCACCAAGAAGGTCGGTGCCGACATCGCGCAGCGCTGCCTCGACCTGGGCATTTCCCACGCCAGCTACTATCTGGCTGCCGCTTTCCTGACTGTCGGTGCCTTCTGTGGCAACCGCAAGGTCTATCTGTGCACTGTCAGCAATGGCCGCAGCGACATGCGCACGGCTGACACGGCAGGCATGTTTGTCAACACGCTGGCCCTTGCCAGCGAAATCGGGCATGGCTCCGTGGACGAATACCTCAAAGAGACCGACAAGACGTTCAGCAGCACGCTGCAGCATGAATACTATCCCTTCTCACAGGTGGCGGCCGACTACGGGTTCCAGCCACAGGTAATGCTCGCTTACCAGGCCGGTGTCCTGACAAAGTACACCGTGAATGGCCAGGAACTCCGGAGCGAGAACCTCGAGATCGGCACGCCGAAATTCCCGCTGAGCATCTTCATCGACGGCAGGGAGGACGGGGAATACATTGCCTTGGAGTATGACGAAACGCGCTTCTCCCCTGCGCTTATGCAATCGTTCGCCGATACGATGGAGACACTCCTGCGCGGCATGCTGGCCGACGGCCCGATCGACAGTTTGGCCCTGACCGACGGCGAACGGACCAAGTTGCTCGACAGCTTTAACAACTACCAGCAGGATGTCGATACCACGCAGACCATCGTGTCGCTGTTCAAACGCCAGGCCGCGTCCTCTCCCGATGCACCCGCCGTCTCTTTCGAGAATACGACCCTTACTTACAAGGAACTCGACCTCATGACCGACCGCCTCGCAGCCGCCATCGCAGCCAAGGGGTTGGGACGCGAAGACGTGGTCTCGATCCTCATCGGCCGCAGCGAGATGATGGCCGTCACCGCGCTTGGCGCCTTGAAGGCCGGCTGCGCCTATCAGCCCCTCGACCCGTCGTATCCCCCGGAGCGCCTCAATTTCATGATCCAGGATGCTGCGGCCAAATTGTTGATCGCAGAAAAGGACCTTGTGCCGCTCCTAACTGATTATCAAGGGCCTGTGATTCTGACCGACAGCATAGCCGCCCTTGAAGACGGTCCCGTTCCGGAAGGGCCGGCACCGGAAAGCCTCTTCATCCTCCTCTACACCTCCGGCTCCACCGGCGTCCCGAAAGGCTGCATGCTGGAGCACCGCAACCTGGTAAACTTCTGCTCCTGGTACCGGCAGTACTATGACCTGAAACCGGAAAGCCGTGTGGCGGCCTATGCCAGTTTCGGTTTCGACGCCTGCATGATGGATCTCTACCCCGCCCTGACCAACGGCGCCTGCGTTTACATCATCCCGGAAGAGACCCGGCACGACATGTCCGCCCTAAGCGCTTTCATCACCGACAACAAAGTGACACACAGCTTCATGACCACGCAGGTGGGCGTGATGTTCGCGCGAAATTACCCGGGCAATCCGGCCTTGAAGCATCTGTCGGTCGGCGGCGAGAAACTCGTTTCGATCAATCCGCCTGCTTATGGCTTCCACAACGGATACGGACCGACGGAGTGCACGATCTTCTCGACCATCTTCGACGTGAAACAACGGGAAGCAAACATTCCCATCGGACATCCGCTCGACAACCTGCGGCTCTACGTGGTCGACGACTGCGGCCGGCGCCTGCCGGTCGGTGCGGCCGGTGAGTTGTGGATTTGCGGTCCACAGGTCGGCCGTGGCTACCTCAACCGCCCTGAAAAGACCCAGGAAACCTATATCTCCAATCCATACGACGACAAAGCGCCGTACGACCGCGTCTATCGGACCGGCGACATTGTCCGCTGGCGGGCCGACGGCAATATCGAGTTCGTCGGCCGCAACGACGGACAGGTGAAGATCCGCGGTTTCCGCGTGGAAACCAAGGAAGTTGAAGCGGTCATCCGGGAATTTCCGGGCGTAGAAGACGTCACCGTACAAGCCTTCGATGCGCCTTCCGGAGGCAAGTTCATTGCCGCCTACATTGTTTCGGACGGAGCGCTGGACACCAAAGCGCTGTCGGCCTTCATCCAGGAACGCAAGCCGCCTTACATGGTGCCTGCCGCCTTCACGAAGATCGACAAGATTCCGCTCAACGTGAACCAGAAAGTCGACCGCAAGGCACTTCCGGCTCCTGTTGTCTGCTCGAGCGAGAACTACGTGGAGCCCGCCAATGAGACCGAGCGTATCCTTTGCGAGGTGTTTGCCGGTGTACTCGACGCGGAACGTGTCGGTGCGCTCGACAATTTCTTCGACCTGGGCGGGACGTCGCTGATGGTGACCAACGTCCTGGTCGAAGCCGAGAAGCGCGGCCTGAAATTCAGTTACGGCGAAGTATTCATCTACCCGACGGCACGCGCCTTGGCCGCCCACCTCAACGGCGGACCGGCCGAAACACCGGAAAACACCGCGCCCGAAGAAGATGTGGAGCACTACGATTATACGCCCATCGACGTCCTGCTTTCCTGCAACACGCTGGAGGCGCTCGCCGACAAACCGCAGCCGCTGGGCAAGAACATCTTGCTGACAGGCGCCAACGGTTTCCTCGGCATACACGTGCTGCGTGAACTCCTCGAGCATACCGGCCGCGGGACGACAATCTGGTGCCTGTTGCGAGGCAAGGGCCCGCTGACCGCCGAACGCCGTCTCGCCGAGATGCTAGTCTATTATTTCGAGAAGAAATACCGCCTGCAGATCGGCAAACGCATCCGCGTGGTCGAGGGAGACATCACCCGTCCGGAAGACTTCGATGCCCTGCTTGCCTCCGGCACGCCGTACGACCTGGTCATCAACTGCGCCGCCAATGTGAAGCACTTCTCAAAGGGCGACGACATTGAGAAGATCAACTACGGCGGCGTCCGGAACCTGGTCGATTTCTGCGAGAAAGCCGGGGCACGGCTTATCCAGGTTTCCACCGAAAGCGTCGCCGGCATGACGACCGATGACACCCCGCACTTCATGACTGAGCAGCAGCTTTGGTTCGGACAGCTGACGGACAACCAGTATGTCCGCTCGAAATTCCTGGCCGAACGGTATGTGCTGGAACACATGGCTGACGGCCGGCTCGACGCCAAGATCATGCGCGCCGGCAACCTTTCCCCGCGCGCATCGGACGGAGAGTTCCAGGTGAACCTGAATGCCAATACCACGATGGGACGTATCCGGGCCTACAGGATGCTTGGCGTCTGTCCTTTCCCCTTGCTCGACACCCGGATGGAGTTCTCCCCCATCGACGAGACGGCCAGGGCTATCGTTCTCCTCTCCGGCACGCCGCGGGCCAACTGCGTCTTCCACGTGTCGAACGACCACCTGATCCCGATGGATGACATCCTGTCCCGTATCCGGCTCCAGGACGGAAGCCCGATCCAATATGTAGAGTACGAGACCTTCGTTGCGCACATGGAGGCAGCCAAGGCTGATCCGGAAAAGGCGCAGATGCTTTCCAGCATCCTGGCCTACACCACAACGCCCGGCGGCGCCAAAATGGTGATGAACCCGGCATCGACTTCATTCACCATGCAAGTGCTTCACCGGCTCGGCTTCCGCTGGGACGAGACCTCCAGCGCCTATGTGGACATGATCTTCGACAAACTTGCCTCGCTGCGGTATTTCGATAGTTGACGGGAATCGTGGATTATCATGAAAAGGACCTTGCCAACAAGGCACAGATGACTTAAAGGTCATCGAAGGGATTCCGGGCTGAGGGAGCCGGCGTACTCGAAGGAGCGTTTGCGTAGGTCAGGATTACGTGCCAGGAGGAACGGTCATTCACGTCGGCATCCAGGGAAATGGAGCCATTGGGAAGTTCGTAAACGGCGAGATTGCTGTTGGACGATGTTTTCGGGTCCACGCCATACTTTTGGGTCAGGGATGCCTGGAGGGAATCATAAGCCTTCTCCAGCGCGTCCCAATCCGAGATGACCGGGAAATCCACGCGGACTTCCTGGACCGGATTGCTTCCGGAGGGCGTTATCGTACACCCGTTGTATCCGGCGAACGTGCCGATATACGTGCCGTCTCCGGCATTCCGGAACCCGGCCTTGACCAGTTCCTTGCTGAACGACGAAAGAGATCCCGTCATGGGGATTCCCTTGAAGGATAACGGCGTAGCGGCAGACGTAGTGGTAGTGGTAGTTGTTGTGGAAGGAATCTTGGGGGTAGTCGTCTGACCCTTATCGGTGCCGATTCCAAGTTCCCGCTCCAACTCTTTGATCTCGTCGCTCGAAACGGTTTCGTTTTCGGGCTTCCGGATCGTCTTTTCTTCGGTTTTTTCTTTTTGGCGGAACCAGCCTCCCGAATCATCGGTGGTTTCTTCGCCAGTGCTTCCCGGGAGAGAAATCACACTGCCGAACTTGTCGGAACAAAACTTCACGGCCAGCAAGACGACCGCCAAGACCAGAACAATCCTGATGATTTTTTTCATCTTTTATCGTTTTTAAAAATAATACGTGAAACCGGCCCCCAGATCTCCCTGATAGGGCTTGTAAAAGACACGGAAATCCATATGCTTGCCGGCCAGGCCGACCTGGGCTTTCATGCAGCCCCAATATGTCCCGATGAAATCGAACTCATAACCTCCACCCAGATAGCCGGAGACTTTTCTGCCTTTCAGCAGGTTTACGTTCAGAAGAATGGGAACCTGAAATCCGGACAGGCGCGGCCCATAGATGTACCGGACTCCGCACACGAGGTTGAGCCATTGGTCGTACCCGCCCAACCGGGCGCGCGCGCCAATGCCGAAACTGGGACGTATCAGTATCCGGTCTCCGCCGGATGTGCCCGAGAAATCAAAACAGTCCACGCTGGCATCGATTCCCACCCGAAAAACCTTGTCGTCCTGCCCCATGAGCGAGAGCGGAAGCAGGACTGCAGCGAATAATGCGATTATCCTTTTCTTATTCATAATTGTAAAATTGCGTTTTTTTCGGTAACTTGCCAAAGATTATGCGTGCAAATTCTTAAAAACACCACATTATGAAGAACATTTTCGTCAAATTCATGACTGTCACGCTGGTGGCACTGCTGTCGTGCGGCGTGCAGCTGGAGGCCCAGAATGTCTTGAAGGGGCTCAAGGAGAAAGCCGAAAAGGCTGTCAAGGGCAATGTTGGCAAGAGCGGAACGACCAATTCCGGCTCGTCCGCCATTTCTAATGCCGTCAACAAGGTCGGTTCTTCCATCCCGGCCGGCAAGGGCAAAACGTATTATGTGAGCGTATCGACCGGCTCGGCCCGGGCCGACGGCCTGACGCCCTCCACCGCAATGAAAGACTTGCAGAAGGCCATCGATACCGCTGAGGACAACGATATCATCCTCGTGGCCGAGGGTAACTATCTCGGCAGCATGGACCGCGGCTATATCCAGGTGGGACAGTTCGGCAACGCCACCAACGACCGGGGCAAATATCTCTCTTTCTATGGTGGTTATTCTACTGATTTCAGCGAAAGGGACGTTATCAAGCACGTGACCAAGTTCCAGCCCACGGACCAGAAATTCATCGCACCGCTCTTCAATATCAATGCAAGGCGTCCCTACGGATACACGGGCCCCGTGGGTAACGTGGTTGTCGACGGTTTCGTATTCGACCTGGGCGAAAATAATGTGTACTGCGTCGCCAACGTGGACGACGAACGGACCGGCACGCCCAACAAGGGGGTCCTTACGGGCCGTATCCTTTGTAACGGCGAAAGTCCTTCGGTGCCGACCGTCGGTACGCTGAAAGGCGATGAGTATGGCCTGCACATGGATGTGGAGGGCAACGTCCGCGTGGCCAACTGCATCTTCGTCAATTGCCGCGACTACGGTATCTCCGCCCTCATGGGAAAAGGCCACATGGAGGTATGCAACAACATCTTCATCGCCTGCAAGTACGCTTCCTGCCAAGTCAAGGGCAATGTCCGCGACGATGAAATCGAAAAGGTTTCCCTCGACTTCCATCACAACACCGTCCTCTTCTCCTGGACGCGCGACAAAACGTTCGAGGACATGGGCCAGGGCTTCCGCTTCATGAACGGCATCCGCACGATCGATGTCCACAACAACATCTTCGGCTGCAACAGCAACTGCGCGGTCGAGCGGGTGTACTACGAATCCAACAAGGCCATGGAAGCGGCCAAGCAGAGCAATCTCTACGACAACTACTTCTTCGCCAACCGGAGAGACCTTGAACTGGCTTCGTCCGGCGCCGCGACGATCTCCGTCCCCGCCGCCCGCATCGAGGAAGCCGAGCAGATCGGTCCCAAGTACGAAGGCAACAAGGAACTCCCTGAAGGGAACGATGCCTTCCTCAACGCCATCGACCAGCCTTACCTGCAGGGATACATGAATCTTCAGATCATCAAGTCCCAAAGCTACAACGCCAATTCAACGGTCAACCAGATCAACCGTATCTTCGGCATGAACCAGCAGGGAAGCGAAATCATCCGTCCCAACATGTTCGGCAACAAGTATCCGTGGGAAAAAGCGAAAGACCTCTTCGGCAAAGTCCCCGGCTACGGCGCCCAGATGCCGAAATAGGATACCATGAGGGGCCGGCCCCACTGGCCGGCCCCAACACCATCATTAACCTAAAAACTCACTGATTGTGTGATATCGTGCAGCTCGTGCATTTCAACTGTTCAACCGGAATCTGACGTCCGGGGCGTCGGTGCGACAGGTGACGGATCTCGTCTCGCCCGGTAATAGCGGGAAGAAGTTGTCGCTCCAGAAAGCCGGAATCACGAGGTTGCCATCCCCGTCCACGGCCTTGAGGATATTCATGTAAGCGATGACCGGTGACTTGTTGACCAGCGTCACCGTATAGATGCCATCGCCCGGCTCGACCGAGAGATCCACGTCTGCCGCTTTCTGCCAGAAGGCAAAGCGAAGGTCGGACGAGGCGGTGATGGGCGTCACATACCAATTGGATTTCTTCCAGTCGTACGTATTGTTTCTGGATCCGATGCAGTAGAAGTTGTCCGCCACGACCTGACCGTCCTTGTCCGTCAGTTTCAGGGCGACAAAGTGCGGCCGGCCATCATAGCGGCGCATGTCGAAGACTGGTTTGACCGAACGGTAATCCGTCTTGACGGCGCGCTTCTCCTGCCCGATCAGCTGGGAAGCTCCGTCGAAAACCTGCAGCGTTGCGGTCAGCTCCTTTGCCTCGGGGCTCTCGCTGACCGCATAGACTTTGCGGTCCTGATAGTTGAAGATGAGCTGGTCAGGCTCACAAGCTTTCTTCGTACCGTAGTAGCCGGCCGTCGGCGCTCCGTACCAGTCGTATAACTGCCAATAGATGGAAGGCCAGGCGGAATTGAGCATCCACTGGACGATGCCGGTCGTACCGGGCATCCGGACACGGAACGATTCAAACATGGCGCGTGTTCCGTCGTAGTCCACGGCATGGGCTTTCCGGACAAAATCTTCCAGATTTTCTGCGGGCCCGTACTGGGCTGAAAGCGTCCGGTTCAGCACGTCCACCGAATTCATGGCGGAAGAGGAAGCCGTGCAATGGTAGTTCCAGACATCGGACAGCGGCCACAGGGCCTCGGCGGGAATCATCTTCCGCAGCGACTCCAACTGGGGCAGGTTGGCACCGATACCTGTCTCCGTATTGAAGCCGAATGCACCGCCGGCCTGGGTGTCGAAATACCAGTAGTCGGGGGCTACATATTCATAAGGGCCCTCCATCTTGGTGCCTGACCAGCCTGCAGCACTCTGTAGATTCTTGGCCGAGCAGATATAAGGCCGGTAATCTTCCTCCTGATAGATAGCCAGATAACGTGCCTCCAGGCCCGGATTAGGAATCCGGTCACTGCCGGTCATCCACCCGATGACTGCAGGATGGTTATGCAGACGGACCACCTGGTCGTGGAAATAAGCGACAGCCAGATTTTCCAGTTCCGGCCCGTTGATGCAGCCGTAAGGATCAACTTCTGGCAAGCCGCAGTAGTCCTGCCACTCCCATTGGCAGCTCCAGCCGACAAGAGCCAGCACACCTTCGCGGTCGCACAAATCGTAAATCGTATCGTCCTTGCCCCAGATATTCTCGAAACGGATGCAGTTCAGGTTCATGTCCTTGACATACTGCACCTGCTGCGCCATCGATTCAGGCGTGTCAAGCAGGAAGATGTGGTCGGTCCAGCCTGCACCCTTGATAAGGATGTCTTTTCCGTTGAGCGTGAACTGGCGGTAGTTCTTGTCGGTCAGCCGGCTTTCGATTTTCCGGATACCGAAATCGGTGCCTTTCCGGTCGGAAACGGCACCCGCCACCCGCACCTCGGCAGTGAGGCTATAAAGCTCCGGAGTGCCCAAATCATAGCTCCACCACACGCGGGGATTGTCGATGTGCAGCACGTCCGCCTGCTCGGGTGTCAGCGTAACAACCGCCGTGGCATCAGCTGCCAGCGATACCGGAAGCGAGCATTCCCCCACCCCTGCCAGATTCAGGAGGAGCATCCCTTCCACGGGGACAGATTCCCGGTTGCGAAGCGTGACGCGGACTTTGAGGTCCGCCTTCGTGAGCGACGGCACTTCGAGATCCGGAATCACGAACACGTCTTCGACAGAAACCGCACCCGTCGCATGGATGGTGACGGGACGGACGATACCCATACTCTCGTCGAGCGGACGGGGATTCCAGTCTACGAAGCCATGATTCAAATCGCCCGGCTGTGCGCGGCGGAGCCGCACTTCAAGGGTCTTGCCGCGGCCCAGCAGGGGCGTTACGTCGTACGACCAGCGGCGGAACACGCCGAAGGTGGTGTCGGACGAAGCTATCTGCTTCCCACCTAAATAGATATCGGCCCGGTAATCCAGTCCGTCAAAAACGAGTTCAACGTGCTGCCCGCGCACAGGTTTCACCGACACCTCGGTTTTGTAGGTCCAGACATCGTCGAACATGGCTTTGTCCACCTCGGCATAGCGCTTGCCTTCCAGAAGGCCCTCGCCGAAAAAACCGGCCTGGTAGAGCGAGCCCGCCACTGTCGATGGGACGATGGCTTCACAGGTTTCGGAGCCGCCTTCACGGGTCAGTTGCCAATTCTTGTCCAGTGACAGGCGGTCGCCGTCGGACAACGTTACGCTCCGGTCGCAGGAAACGGCCGCCAGCATCAGGAAAACAATCCAAAAACGTTTCATAAGGTGGTAGGTGTCAGATTAATGTAGCGCCCAGAACCGGGATTTCGTTGCCGGTAAAGACATCGACCGACAGCCGCTCCAAGGCTTTGCGATAAGGGAAATGGTCATGGGCATACGCTTCCATGGACGCACAGAAAAGCGGATAGTTCCAAGCACCGCCACCGCCGAAGGCGATGTGGCTCGGATCGTATGCGTACAGGACGGTGCAGAGCAGTTCGCCCAGGTTCCGGCCGAGCTCCTCGAAGAACGCAAGAGCGGCTGGATCACCCTCCCGGGCGCAGCGGGCCGCCACGGGGCCCTCCCACCCCCGGGTAGTATAGAATTTCTTGCTGCAGGCATCTTCCAGCATCCCTCCGTCATAAGGCAGGCTGCCGAGTTCGCCGGCTCCACAGGTAGCTCCACAGAACAACCGGCCGCGGTCCACGATGCCGATGCCAACGCCCGTCCCCAGCGTGATGCCGACCAGCACTTCGGGTTTTTCGCCGGCCGGATACATGCCATAGGCGCCCATCGTGAAACAATTGGCGTCGTTGTTGATTGCCACGGGGATGTGGAACCGGTCTTCCAAGTAAGCTTTCAGGGGCACCTCCCGCCAGGAAGGGATGTTGACCGTGTCATAAACGACTCCCTGTTTGAGATCGACGACCGAAGGAACGCCGATGCCGATCCGCTCCAACCCGGCCGGGACAAAGCGTCCGATTTGTTCCGAAAGATAGGTCAAGGTATCCTCCAGGGTCGCTTCCCGGAAAAAAGAAGGAACCGATTCCAGCCGCACCAACTTGCCGTTCTCAGCCAGTCCGAAACAGATGTTGGTTCCACCGATATCAACGCCCAGTATCATGGCAAGATTTCTTTTTTACAAATTTAGGGATTGTCGTGTACATTCGAAAACCGAATTTGCGTATCTCTCCACCCATTTTGCGCAACGAAGCGGAAAGCATTCCTCTTTTTCCTATTTTTGTTACCGCAAAGAACGCAAAATGCGATGAAACGACTTTTATTCCTGGTAAATCTGCTGTTGGCTGCCGTCCTGGCCGCACAGGCGCAGCCCGTCATGAGCCATGCCACCGAAATATTGCGCACTTCCGTGCCCGAGGCGTCCGGTCTCTGCCCGTCGCCCGACGGCCGGGGTTTTCTGGTCGCTTCCGATGAAAAGGGTCTCTACTTCGTGAGCCGGACCGGAGAGACGGCGCCGTTCTACACCCGGCTCAGAATCGACTGCGAAGGGGTTACCCTCGACCCAAAAACCCAGGACGTGTATTACATCGTGGAAGGCAAGCAGCAGGTCCGCCGGCTCGCCGCACCCGACTATGCGAAATCCGAACTTGTCTGCAAACTGCGCGATATCGGTTACCGCACCAACCATGGCCTGGAAGGCATCACCTGGTACAAGGATGACATGCTGTTGATCGGCAACCAGCACAAGCCCGTGCAACTGATCCTCTATTCGCTGAAAGACGGCATCGTCTGGCGCAAAGAACTGACAAGCGTGTCCGAGATCGCCGACCTGTGCTACGACCCGTTACGCGACACACTCTGGATCGCTGACAGCGAGGCGCGGACGATCAACCTATGCACACCCGAAGGGGACGTGCTTGCCTCCTGGTCCATCCCTTTCATCGACAATGGGGAGGGCCTGTGGATCGACCACGAAAACAGTTGCATCTGGGTTGGCGACGACACCACCAGCCAACTCTACAAGATTCCGTTCAGTAATCTGTAAATCAGCCTACTCCAACCCGGGCCAGGTGCCGCGGATCTGCTTGCACTGCGTATAACAGGACGGGCAGTTGAACACCTTGTAGTGGTCATCTCCGTCCCTGAGGAAGATATCCACAGCGCGCTGGTAGGTATCCCATCCGCCAGCCAGGATATAAAGATAGGTAACTTCTCCACCCGTGAGCGGTGCCGCCTTCACACCGTTCGGCGAAGGGCTCATCTCCACGGTATAGGGCTTGGCGGGCGTATAGGCATTCGAAGGGACAGCGCCCTTGAGCAAGGCAGCGGGCAGGTAGCGCTGGATATAGGAATCGTTTTCCGGGGAGAAACGCGAAGCGACGAACTTCTGCTTCAAAATCCCCGTAATCTCGCTCACCGTAGCGGGGCCGTTGCAGAGCAGGTGCAGGCACCGTTCCCCTACGCTCGCATCGCGGGCGTAAAGCTCGATGGCCATGGGAACCATGGCAGCCGTTCCCTGGACACTCTTGCCCAGCAGGTTCTGATAGACCGCTTCGAATTCCGCATAGTCCGACGGGACGTTGGTAAAGGTGACAGCGGCCGTCGGCGTCTTGAACTGGCCGCTCGTATAATCGATTTCACCCGATACCGTATAGGTATGGCTGCCGTAACGGAGCGTATTTCCCTCAACCACAGCATCTTCGCCGGAAAGTCCGCTCAGCAGGCCTCCGCCTTGCTCCGGATTATTCGGCGTATCGCTGGTCAGGTTGGAAATCACCGCCCCGAGAATCGTGCGTACATCGTCGCAGCCGCTCAGCGACAGGCAGATGCAAGCCAGCAGGGTTATCAGTAAAAAGCGTTTCATCATGACTTACTCTTCTTTCGTGTCGGATCCCAGGTCCTTGAGGAAATCCAGAAAACCATCGAGCATCGAAGGGAGCTCCTCAATCAGGCTGTTGACGGCATCGACGGCCGACTTGATGCCACTCTTGGCAGCCAGACCCGCATATTTGACGATTGCAGCACGGATCTGTTTCTGTTCGTCCTTGTTATAGGAACTCCTGTTCTCCGTGTATTCGTCGACCAGTTTCTCGAAACGGGCGTTGGCCTTCGACCAGTCGTCTTCCGAGAATTTGTCGCAGTTTTTCTCCACATAGTTCACGAACATGTCGAACCGTTTCGGGAGCGTCTCCTTGCAGGAGGCAAGTACCAGGGCAGCCACAGCCGCCAGCAGTGTCAGGGCAAACAAACGTTTCATATCGATAGAGGGTTTGGTTTCGATTCTCAAAGTTATGAAAATTCTCGTAAGTATTCTTACGGAAGGGGCTCTAACTTTCAAACAAAGACCCTGATTCCATGAAACACAAGATTAAAAAATCGAAGCGGCGGCTGCGGGATGTCAAGCGGATCCGGAACCACTATCGCCAGTTCGTTGCCTCTGTCGAGGAAACGCCGCCGGTGACGGCCAGGCGTGTCCGCAAGGTGCTCATCTATGAAAGCGAATATGCTTTCATCTGCCGCGAAACGCTCCGCATGGCTGACCTCGGGCTTGAGACAGGCGGCCAGTTCTTTGGCAAAGTATCCTGGGGCGGAACGCTGCTGGTTACCAAGGTGCTCGGTCCCGGACCGAACGCGCAGCATAGTCCTGCCTTCTTCCAGCAGGACATTCCTTTTATGAAGCGGGAGAGCGAACGGATTATCCGCATCGGATCGCTGAAACAAATCGGTGAATGGCACAGTCACCATCGCCTGGGTCTCTCCGTACCCAGCGGCCGAGACTCCAAAAGCATGTTTACTGCTCTCCGCATGCACAGCGAGATGAGTCAGTATCTGCTGAGTATCGCCGTCTGCGACGACCGCTTCGCCAACGCCACTCCTTTCATGTACAACCGGGACGGGTATGAAACCTGGGAATGGGACGTCATCCCCGGCGAAAGTCCTGTCAGCAAAATCCTTGAATCGCGATGATGACACCCCTGCGCCTGGTTGATGAACTCAACCGTCTCCACGAGTATCTTTCCCTCGACAATTTTGAATTGAAAAACGGGCTGAAAGACAACCCGACCCTCCTGCTGGTCGCCATTACCGACAGCAACCGGACTTACGGTCTGGAAGTCAACCTCAAAGGATATCCCGAATCAAAGCCGTCCTTGTGTGTACTGGAAGAATTGCCCACACGTGACGGAAAAAAAATGACCTGCAGCGGAGCGATGCACTGCCTGGGCACCCAAAATGGCAGGACATTTATCTGTCATTGCAGTACCTGGCGGCCGGACACCCATCTGATCAGTCTGTATTTCAAAGGAAAACTCTGGCTGGAAGCCTACGAAGGACATCTTCAGACCGGAAAACCGATCGACTATTACCTGAAACATCAATAATGGCCCTGCGTCATTCCATACTATTATTCACTCACAAAAACAAACGCTTATGAACAACAACGACCTTCACGAGAACATCCGTGAGCAGAGTTACGATCCGAATGCAGTCGGACGTGTCAGGTATGACAAAGCTACTGGAAAGTTCCGTTTCACCACCGAGCCTCCTGCAGTTGGCAGCAGCGAGGTGATCCATGAAGCTGCCCAGGAGGGGTTCGCCGCAGAGGCGAACCCCTCGGGGTTACCCACTCTTGAACAATTGTATGGCCGGGGTTGCGTGTTTGAAAAAGACAATCTTCGCAACAAATGCGTCGCATTCCTCGCGTTGGGCAGCGTAGGCGCCGCCTTGACCGAAAAGTTTGCCCGTGAGGGGTTGGGCCGTTTTATTCTGGTCGATTACGACCGCGTGGAGCCCCACAATCTTTCGCGCCATCTTGCCGGAATCGAAGACATCGGACGCCTGAAAACAGATGTGGTGGAAGACGCTATTCTGCGAAAGAACCCTCTCGCGCAGATTGAGAAGTATCCGGTCAACATCCTGGATAACCACAACCTGATTGCAGAAATCATTGCGAAGGCTGACCTGGTCTTTTGTGCACCCGACAATACGGATTGCCGCTATGTAGTCGCATCCTTGGCGGAGAAAGCTGAAAAAACCGTCATTTACGGCTGGGCCACCACCCGCGCCGAAGGCGTGGATGTGTTCATCCAGCGGCCTGGTGAAGCCTGCTACGGCTGTGTTGCCGCCGCCGGCCTTATCACAAAAGAAGAGATTACCAACGAAGCTTCCGCACGCGAAAGCGGCGTCATTCCTGCCTACACCTCGGCTGCCGATGCCGACGCCATCGTGCAGGTTGGTCTCCCGTCGGACATCGATCCGATGATCAACCTGATGGTCAAACTCGGCCTCACGGAGTTAACCCGTGGCGAAGAAGACTCAGGAATCGAAGGCCTCGGCGAGGAACTCCGTGCCGATAACTTCTTTATCTGGGCGAACCGCCGTACCCAGCATTATCTCGGCTATAGTCCGTTCACTGCACCTCAGGACGGGCCGACCATCCTTCGCTGGTATGGCTGCACCATCCCGCGCATTCCGACCTGCGGACTCTGCGCCGAAATCCACCGATAAACACCGCACCCGACATGAACACCAACTGCCTGACCAACGAAACGAAGAAAGCCATCGGCAAGGCTTATGACTTGGCCGTAGAAATGGGATTCTCCGCCATCGAACCACCCCTGCTGGCCCTTGTCATCTTTGTCCACCAACGGAGCATGGCCGAAGCGGTCCTGCGCGAAAAGAATCTTCCGGTCGCAGCATTCATGGACACCCTTGCAGAAGCCGTCTCGAACCTCCCTCGTAACACACCCCCCCAGGCGAATCCCGCTGAACATCCCGACATCTCTGACGACCTGAACAGCCTGTTGGTCACCTGCGCCGAAGAAAACCGTCAGGTGACCCCGGAAAAGGTTTTCCGGGCCGTGGTCCGGCAGTATTGTCCTGAAACGCCGCGTCAAACGGAACGCCCGCGTCAAACGGAACGCCCACGCCAGGGACGCCGCTCTGCGCTGACCCTCTACGCCCGCGACCTAAAGCAACTGGTCTCAGAAAACAAGTTGTCGCCTGTCATCGGGCGCGAAGCAGAAATGGAGCAGGTCATCACAACGTTGCTTCGCAGAGACAAACCGAACCCGATTCTAGTCGGTCCTCCTGGTGTGGGAAAGACCGCCGTCGTGGAAGGAGTGGCCATGCGCATTCACAAAGGAAGTGTCCCCGGGCGAGCGGCTTCCTTTCACATTTATGCGCTCGACCTGGCCCAGATGGTGGCTGGCGCCTCTGCTGCCGGCCAGTTCGAACAACGCCTCAAAGATGTCATTGCAGAAGCCAAGTCTGACCCGGACATCGTTCTGTTCATCGATGAAATCCACTCGCTGATCGGTACCGGCAGCAACCCCGCGATGGATGCCGCCAACATCCTCAAACCCGCACTGGCCCGCGGAGAAATCAAGGTTATCGGGGCAACTACCGACGATGAATGCCGCGAATACATCGAGGGCGACAAAGCCTTCGAACGGCGGTTCCAGCGCATCCGCGTGGAGGAGCCTTCTCCCGAAGAAACCTTGACGATCCTGCGCGGTATCAAATCCACCTACGAAAAGCACCACCGCCTGACCATCGAAGATGTGGCCCTGGAGAAGGCGGTCGAACTCTCGCAACGTTTCATGACTGCACGCTATCAGCCAGACAAGGCCAAAGATGTGATGGACCAAGCCGCCGCAGCCACTCAGTATCACAAAGGAAATCTGGTAACGGTCGATACCATCTGCACGACCATCAGCAAGATGACCGGTATCCCCGTGGAAAAACTCGGAAGCGACGAAAAGCACTCCTTGCTGAACATGGAAGAACGTATGCGCACGCAAGTGCTCGGACAAGATGAAGCCATTCACGTCATCGCCGAAGCCATCCGCAGTAACAAAGTCAACCTGTCCGACACCACGCGCCCTATCGGCAGCTTCTTCTTCCTGGGTCCGACAGGCACCGGCAAGACAGAACTGGCCAAGACTCTCGCCGACTTGCTCACAGGTTCGCGTGACAACCTGATCCGCATCGACATGTCCGAGTATCAAGCACCCCACAACGTTTCACGCCTCATCGGCGCCCCTCCGGGTTATGTGGGCTACGGCCGGGGCGGCCAGCTCACGGAGGCCGTCCGCCAGAAGCCCTATTGCGTAATCCTGCTCGATGAAATCGAAAAAGCCCATCCGCGCGTCGCGGAAGTACTCCTCCAGGTTCTCGATGACGGTCGCCTGACCGATGGCGAAGGACGCGTGGTCGATTTCAAGAACACCCTCATCATCATGACCTCCAACATCGGCAGCCATGAAGTCGCGCAGCGACGTACCCCGATCGGCTTCAATGCACCCGCGCCGGCAACCGTGGTGACTAACGTGGCGAAAGAAGCGCTCAAGGCGCATTTCCCGCCTGAATTCCTCAACCGTATCGACGAAATTGTCTGTTTTAACGCCCTCGACAACGAGCTGCTGCTCCGCATTGCCCGCAAGCAGATTGACGAACTGGCCCAACGGCTGGCTGAGAACGGTCATAATGTCACCTTCGATGATGCCATTGCCGACTTCGTCGTCGAAACCGACGCCGACCCCGCCTATGGCGCCCGTCCCATCCGCCGTGTCATCAAGCGCCACCTGGAAGCGCCCATCGCCCGAAAAATCCTGGAAATGGATGGCGATGGGCCCCTGACGCTGCACGTTTCCGTGCGTGACGGAAAACCCGAATTTGAACCCATACAAGCATAGACTTATGACTGACCAAGAAAAGATGGATCTCCTTGCAGCCGAAGAAGGGCTGGGCGACCTGTTCGCTGAACTGGACGCCGAGCCCATCGTGCCTGCGGGGAAACCGTTGCTCACCTGCCTGACGGATATCGTCCAGCGCTGCCGGCACGAAATCGAACGTCCCGGAAGAAGCCCGATCGTCCGCTATCTGTACCCCAACGACATCCCCTATAGCCTCACGCAGGAAGCCGAAGCATTAGGAACCGCACTGGGCGTCAAGCCCAGGCAGGCCATCCTCTTTTCCCTGGTCGTGGAGATGGCGGAAGGCAGCCAGTTGTCCCGTTCCGACCTGGCGAACGGACTGGGTGGCAGCTACGTACAATCGCTGGTCTATGAAAAAGAGCTGGAACAGCTGGTCGAAGCCCGGCTCATCACCCGGACCAGCCGTGGCACGACGGAAGTGCGGCCGGAAGTCATGAAAGCGATAATGAGCAACAAGCCCTATCTGCGGCCCGACTTCAGCAACCTCACCACCTTCGCCATCCTGTCGCGGATGTCGCGGATGTTCCGGGAAATCGAACACGACAAAGCTTCCATGGAACAAACGCTACGCGATGTGTGGGAAATGATCCGCCTCAATCCGGAAACCAGTTTCGCCCAAGCCATCCTCGACAATGAGATTCCGGATATTGACAATGACGAACAGCAACTCTTCTTCACACTGATCTACCTCTATCACGAAAAAGACCTTGATTGTGTGGAATGGTGGGACCTGCGGGATTTTATCGAAGACGGAGAGCTGGACGGACTCGAAATGTTTTTCCGGAATGAAGCCTTGCAAATGCAAAAGAGCGAAATCCTGGTTTATGCCGACCGGGACGGACTGCTGCTGAAGGATCATTTCAAACTGGCCGACTCCGTGAAGGAGGCCCTGTTGGAGGACTGCGGAGGCCTGCATGAATCCGAACCGGTATCCGACCTCATCCCCCATCAGGACATCCCGGAGAAAGCCTTGTTTTACAATAGCGAAACCGCCGCCCGTGTCGATGAACTGGAAAGACTGTTGATGCAGGCTCGCTATCAGGAAGTGATGGCCTCGCTCCAGGAGAATGGTCTTCGAACGGGGTTCTCCTGCCTTTTCTACGGAATTCCAGGTACCGGCAAGACCGAGACCGTCTATCAACTGGCCCGCCGGACCGGCCGCGACATCCTTGCCGTCGATGTATCGCGGCTCAAGAGCATGTGGGTGGGTGAAAGCGAAAAGAACCTCAAAAACCTATTCCACCGCTACCGCCATATCGTAAAAGAAACCAAGGTCGCCCCTATCCTGCTGTTCAACGAGGCCGACGCCATCTTAGGCCTGCGCTGTGTCGGCGCCGAGCGTGCCGTGGACAAAATGGAAAACTCCCTGCAGAACATCATCCTGCAGGAGATGGAGAATCTCGACGGCATCCTGATCGCCACCACCAACCTCACACCGAACCTCGACAAGGCCTTTGAACGCCGATTTCTCTATAAACTGCATTTCGAGAACCCGTCACCGGAAATCAAGGCCCGAATCTGGCAGTCGATGATCCACGACCTTCCGGCCCAAGAAGCCCGGGAACTGGCTGCTTCGTTCAATTTCACGGGAGGCCAGATCGAAAACATCCTGCGTAAGCGCACCATCCGCCTCGTACTGGAAGGTAAGACACCCACCTTCGACGACCTGATGGCCTTTTGCCAGGAAGAAACCATCGTAGAAGAGTGCTCCGGAAACCGGATCGGATTCCGGAGCTGAAAGCAGCAGCGGTAAGTATTGCTCGTCTGCGCCCTCTTATTCATGTTCTTTAAAACAATCAAACCATGAAACACCCGATGATTTTCGTGCTTGTCCTGGCCTTCACTGCCGCCTGCGGAGGGCACCACTACGAAAAGGACAATCTCCTCGCTGACGCAGGCCTTCTCCTCAACGACCAACTGGTCTCCTCCTTCTGCAAAAAAGACGGCTCTTTTTGCATCAAGGACCGCACTACCGGGAAAACCCTGCTTCGCAACTGCCACATTGACCTGAGCCAGGTTAACAACCACTGCGATTCGCTCGCCTCATTCTGTACGGCCAAAGGCTTGTATGGCTACTACAACATCTACACGGGAGCCATCGTCATCCCTGCCGAATTCCGGCGTGTCTGGCCTTTCTCAGAGGGACTTGCTGCCGTTCAAAAAGGACACCGGATTGCCTTTATCAACTCCATGGGTTCTTTTGTAACCCTCTATGATTTTTACTATTACGGCAATCCGCTCTATGATTTCGTGTTTCACGACGGACACTGTGCCGTTGCCGACAAGGATGGCCATTGCGGTGTCATCGACCGAAAAGGGCATTGGGTCATCCATCCTGCTTACAGCAACATAGAGACCTTCCCCGACTATGCGATCTGCTACCAGAGAAATCGGCTACTTCAGGTAGACTACGAAGGAAACATCCTGAACGATGCCTTGTTTGATGACCTGACAGATTTGACTTTCAGCGAAGAGGAACGCGTTGTCGATGGCGACGGCAACGTCCGGTACGTGACTCGATCTGTCGCGACCGGCCTCTTCGCTTATTCCGTTCAGGAGTTCTGCGGCTTGATGGATAAAGATGGGCATCGAATCACAGACCCTGTATACAGCGGAATCACCGCAATCGCCCGAAACCGCTTCCGCGCCGTGCTGCAAGACGACTATTCCGAGGTGCTTATCAACGAAAAGGGGGAGGTCCTGCCATGATTTTCAAGGATCTCGGGCTTTCCAACAAGACGTTGTGGGCCGATGTCAACGCCTGTGCCGAGACACCGGAAGAGGCTGGCCTCTTTGCGTCCCAGCGGAGTCTGTTTGATGTGAACAACTCCGGCGCTGAGACCGTTTTCCCGATCCACACGCCGGACAACGCAACCAGCATGGTGACCCTGACCTCGCTCTTTCGGCAGTTGGGCAATCAGTTGCTCTCGCTTCCGACCCGGGAGGACTTCATTGTTCTTCGCAATGAATGTGATTGGAAATGGCGCAAGAATGGCTACTGTGTCATCAGCCGCTGCAACGGAGAATCAATCTTCCTTCCGGCAGCCGGTTGGGTTGATCCCAAAGGCGGAGAACGCTTCAACAAGATCTACGCACGCTTCACGGCCGGCCTGATTGGCCCCTCTGAAATGCAGCGCCATTGCTACGCCGCGCACCGCAACTTCCGCCAGGCTTACGGGATCCAAGGTCGATATCTGACCCGTACCTGCGACACCAAGTGGGCGCCTCTCGGCTGGACGGGCGGTGCGTACGCTCTCCACTTCAGCCAAGCAGGCATCTCCGTCAAACCGGCCAATCGAGGCAGCTTCCTTTCTGTGCGGCTGGTGGCGAAGAAAATGTAGTATTTATGATGGTAAAACGACGTGGAAGCGATTCCGGTTACAAGCCGCTGAGTCACTTCCACTTGGTATTAATTGGATTATTTATTATATTTGTTTGTTTGAAATGAGATGCTCATCGTTATTACGGTATAGCCATGCCAGATAAAACTTCTTTAGCGATTCCTGATTATTTGCAGCGATACATCGAAGCAACGGTGGAAGAGGTCCTCATTGAAGGAGAGTCCTTCGAGGAGCATAAACAATACCTTCGTCGCTATTGCGAAGAGGAACGGGATTATACTATTCTCAACGACAATTTGTCTGATTTGTTCCAAGCCGCCCAAAAGTTGGATCCGGACAACGCACAGACGATTGATTCTTTTATACAGATTGGCAAGGATTGTTTCCTCTCCGATACGTGTATTGACAATCTCCTGTCAATTTTAACGAATCCTGTCAGTGGTAAAAGAGAAGGCACAAAACTGTTTCGTATATGGAAGGGAAAACGATTCGGTTTCGTGGACAGTTCCGGCAATGTGGTTGTCGGAGCCCGTTATTCCGATGCGCACGACTTCTCCGACGGTCTGGCCGCCGTCAAGAAAGGCGACCTATGGGGATTCATCAATCTTGATGGAGAAATGGTCATCCCGCCACAATTTGAGAAGGCTGGCGCATTCCACGAATCGAGGGCTGCGGTATACAGCGATAAGTACTGGGGCTACATCAATCAAAACGGTGAGCTGGCCATCCCGTGCCAATATCATTGCGCGGGCGATTTCTCTGAGGGGTTGGCTCCTGTTTGCAAGAACGAAAAATGGGGATATATCGACACGAAGGGCGAACGAAAAATAGAACTGCAATTCAAAGAAGCTTTTTCTTTTCGGAACGGGCTTGCCCGCGTCGGAGAAGGATCTCCCGTCAAGTATGGTTTTATCAACAAAAGAGGCTCCTTCGTCATTCATCCGGATCTTAAGTATGCCAGAGACTATTCTGAAGAGAAGGCCTTTGTGCAGTATAGCGAGGACAACAGCAATTATTATTGTTATTTAGATAATACCGGGAAGCCTGTACTCTTTTGCAAGTGGAGTTTTGCCGACGACTTCCATGAGGGACTGTCTTGTGTAAGTACACAGGGAGAATTCGGCTTTATTGATGAAAACGGAGAATTCGCCATTCGGCCCCAGTTTGATGATGCTGCCTGTTTCTCCGATGGGCTCGCTGCGATTAAACTCGGGAACCTTTGGGGATATGTCAACAAAAAGGGGGACATCGTCATATCCCCCCATTATTTGGAGGCCGGGGGGTTTCAAGATGGCTTTGCCATCGTCAAAAATAGGCAGGGCTTCTGCCTCATCGACAAAACCGGAATCACCAAAGTCGCGGACATCTATGCTGATAACCTGACGCATAAGAAAGATGTGCTCAATAAAAACTATATTGTGGCCAGCATAACGCGCAAGGAGAAACAAGCGGCAAAAGAAAGGAAGGTAATCCATCATGTCTCTTTATGTGCCCTCGTTTTTCTGGCAAGTCTCCTTGAGTTCCGCACTTTTGGCCATTATTCCGGATGGGGTTGGGCTTTCGTCCCGACTGTCGCCAGCATTGTCTTTACGGCCTTCCGGATGATCTCTGTCGATGATCTCACTTATAAGGAATTTCAAACAAAACGCGAATTTGCCCTTTCATTCATCCCTGTTTTTCTTATCAATATCGCGTCCTTCATTTTCAAAGGCGGTTGGTCGCTGGCCGTGGTCATTCCTGTTTTGATTGCTTCCATCGTGACTTGTCTCGCCATTGATGAAAATCGTTAATCTCATTTTATGTCCGAAAAGAAGTATTATCTCCTCTCAGACGCCCAATCGGGGGAAGCTTTCGGTCCTTTCTCCAAAGAAGATCTTGCGGAATTGGACCTGCCGGAATCCGTTCCTGTCTGTGTTCCCGCACAACAATCCGGGCTGAAACCAGCCAAAGATTTCCCGGAACTGGCCAATCTTGTCATCTCCGTGGGCAGATGTCCTCTCAAAGAGCAAGACACAAAAAAGACATTCTACATCAAGCATGGGAAACAATACAGCGAACATACTTTTAATGAACTGAAAAGCCTGTCCATTCAAGAAACCACCCCCATCGGCATCGGAACTTACGATAAATGGTATTATGCCGGCAACATTCTCGGGCTGAATGAGATGTTGCGTGCCTTAGAGGAAGCTCCGGCTGAGACAAACCAGCAGGTGGTAATTGCAACCGCCTCGGAAGAAAGCGACAAGGAGTTCGACTTATCTGATTCTTGGAAAGACTTTTATAAACAGAACTCCAACAAGATCGCTACACTCTTGAAAGCATATCTGGACGTACCGGTCGATCCTTCTTGTTTTGTACACCTGGATTTTTCCGAGGAGTACCTGAAATACAAACGGAAAGCGCATGAACGGGCGTTTGCATCCATTCAACAACTACTTGACCAGATTTGCCCCGTATCCTTGCAGATCCTGAATCAGTTCGAATCGGACCTGGCCACTTTGGACGGCCTTCGCATCGCTTCCAGGCTTCGTCCCGGCGTCCAGCATGACGACGATCTGAAAAAAGTGATTCAGCACAAGAAAGAACTCGGCCAGTTGTTAGAAAACATCAAGTCCGAACTGATCCCGCTCGTTCACGAATGCCTGAAGAAATATTTCGACGAGAATATTCCATATTTTCCCGAACGTTGGGAACTGGCCCCCGCCGATTCACCGGAATGGAAGGATTATAAACCCTCCTCCTCCATGCCCATCAATACGGTATACTTGGGCAAGGAGTGCGTGCATTTCACATTTTTTGAAGAAGATCTTACTGTCCCGCGGCTGCTTTACAGTGACATCCTGAACACGACAAATCTCGTTTTGTACTATCAAGATGATACGGAAGATCTGTGTTATTCGTTCATCAATTCCATCCTGGGACATTATCTGGCGGGAACCCAGCCGGGGAAAATGAGCGTCAAAGTCTTCGATCCCAAAGGATTCACCGGAACATCCGACGCATTCAGAAAGGTTCTTGGCTACAACAGCACGGAACTTTATATCCTTGACATCCACGGTCGCGGCTTCTTGGACGGAATCCTTCAGGAAATCTCAGAACGCAGAAAGACGCTGGCCAGGAAAGAGACAGTGGCCCAGTACAATGCGAACCCCACCAACCGGCTTTTCAAAATAGCACAGCAATTCTACCTGATTATCGGCGAAATACCCGAGAGAGAACATGAATTGGCCCAACTGAACGATATTCTGAGAGCGGCCCCGGCATGCGGCATTTGCCTCGTATTCCTCACCAAAGACACAGCTTTCAAGTTACCGGAGAACCTGCCCGTGTCCTATTATCATTTCGAGGGAGAGTCCGCTGAACAGGGCAACGCCACGGCAATTGAATACAGTCTGTTTTCCGAAGAACAACTGAAACTGATTTCCCAATGCGTAAAAACGGATTATTTGCAGAACAGGAATATTGTCAGGTTCTCCGATTTTCAGCTCCCCAAGAAGCTTTGGTGGGAATCCGACTGTTCCGATTCCGCATATATTCCTTTCGGCCTCGACTTTGAAAACGAGATTGTCGACCTGGCTATCACACAAAAGAACGCCCAGAATACGGCAGTTGTCATTGGCACTTCCGGTTTCGGCAAAAGTGTCTTCCTGCACGACATCATCCTTTCAGCGGCCATGAAGTATTCTCCCGATCAATTGCAGATGTACCTGATCGATTTCTCGGGAGCCGAATTCCAGGTTTATGTTCCGGAAGCTTTCTCCACTGACGAAGACAATCAGTATCATCTTCCTCACGCTCTTGTCGTAGCGCCGGAAGTGGAGCGGGAATTCGGATTGAGTATTCTTAAAGTGATAGACTCCGAGGCCACAAACAGGCAAATGATGGGAGTAAACAGTTTTCCGGATTATAACCGGAACCATCCGGAAAAACCGCTTCCCAGAATCCTTGTCATCATCGACGAGTACCAGAAATTCTTTGATACGCAAACAGACAAATACGAAGATGCCATCTGCGTCGAAGCCAGGAAGTGCATCACCCGCATCATCAAAGAGTACAGAAAGTTTGGCATTAACCTCATCCTGGCGACACAGGAACTGATCAACAGCGCGACCCTTCCCTATGACCTGATCGGCAACCATATTGTGTTCAACAGCAAACCTCTTGATTTTCAGAATCTCATAAGAGATTTTTCTATGCCTAAACTAGATGCGGGCGTATGCGTGTACAATAGCGACTCCGGAAGACCCGAAGGAAGCAGGATCGTCCATTCCTTTTTTGTATCAAAAGGAGAAAGAGCGCCTATCGTCAAGGAAATCTACACGCACGCTGTCAATACAGAAAATTTGGGTATTCTTCATCCGACGGTCTTCAAAGCGAGGGAACTGCCCGACAGGAATAATCTCGATCGCTATGATCCGGATCACCGCAATCCGACGTCAACGCCCGGCCTTATCCACCCTTATATCGGAGAAAGTATTGAAATCTCCAAGTATTACCTCCATTTCCCGCTGACAAAGGATGCCAGCAACAATATCCTGATTGCCGGAGGAGACAGTATTCATCATGTTCCTGAAGCCGTGGCAAGAGGCTTTATCGCTTCAACCACGATACAGTTCTCGCCGGGCGAAGCGCAGTACTATGTCTTCAATTTCCTGGATTCGGAGCATCCCACTAGTAAGCGGTTGCATCAGTTATTCGATGATTTCGAAGATTTTGCGGTCAAGATTGTCGAGTCGGATTACGAAGACAGCCTTTCCGAAATCAAAGAGATCAAGGACCGTCGGAAAAAAGACCTGACTCCCTGGATTTTCCTGCTCATCCTGGGGTATGACCGCACCCAAGTTTTCGCAAAAGAAAACTATCAAGAGAACAAGGCTCTTGCGGAATTGATCGATATTATTGACAACGGTCCTGCCAAAGGAATTACAACAATCGTCCAGACGCGGACACTTGCACTGGTGAAAGAGCATCTTGGCGTGCAAAAGTTAAAGGATTGTTTCAATCACAAGATCGTTTTCCAGATGTCGGAATCTGATTCCCAAGCAACCATCGACTCGATTGACGCCAGTTTGTTTTCCAAGATTGACGAACGCGTCTCTGCCTATCGCGGCCTCTATCACAACAACCAAAGTGGACAACTCACCAAGTTCCGTCCATTCGACGACGCAGATATCAATAAAAAAGATTTAAATGAGATCGATGATCAATGATGTGTCCGCATTGACACGATTCCTTTCCGACCTGGAAAAAGTTGACGACAGGCTGGCTGAGTACGCTCAACGGACCAACCAGGCCCTCCAGGAGGCGCATACTGTCTGGAGAGATGCAAAATTTGCGGAATTTGAGACTTCCCTCAAAGAATACGTCAGCCAACTGGAAATCGTTCGCGCGGAATTGTCTTCAGAATGCCAGACCCGGATTTTGGACATCCGGAGTAAAGTACAAGAATATTTGAACCTTAAATAATCATTCTTATGCCCATCGATCAAAACAGTCTGGAGGCTGTAAAGGCTTTCGCACAAAAGTTTGCTGAATACAACATCGACTTCCAGAAGCAAGCGAAAACGACCCAAGAGTCCATGGAAAAAGCCGGGAAGGTATGGAAAGATTCTCAGTATGGCCAGTTCAAGGCCAGTGTGGATAAGCATATTGAAGAGATCAATTCCACGTACGCCATCATGAAGGAATATACGGACAAATATCTACCCGGGCTTATTGACGACCTGATAAAATACAAGGAATTTAATCTCAAGTTTTAATCACTGGCCCAACACGATCCTACTATGGCAGAAAACACCATTTTCAACTCTTCCGAAACTATCCGCGAACTGCAAAAGAATATTCAATCGATCGGACTTGGCATTGAAAAATGCCATGAGTTGATTGAACAGTCTTTAACGGCTTTACATCAGGATTGGAAAGATTTCAAATTTGACGAATTCCAAAAAGACATCGCACCAAAACAACAGAAAATTGAGGAACTTGCCAAAGTCTACAAGAAATGTGCTGGAACGACACTCGAAGAATTCGCCAAGATTATTGAACATTACGAGCGCCTTGGCCTCAGATGACAGAAACGAACGCCTACATCCTCGATCCGGAAAAACTGACCTACTTGATCGAAACCTTTCGGTATTGTCAAGGATCCTTCGAGCGGGAATTGCAGGGACTGGACCATTTTCTCCAAGGGACCGTCATGGAGATGGCTCGGCACGTCCAGCATATTGAAGAAAAAAAGGCACAGGCCGAGACAGAATTGGCGCAGGCCGCGGCGGAACTGGCGCAGGCTGAGCAACAAGAGCACTATGCCGAGGTGGATCTCAAGAACGAAGAGGACCATGTGGCGAAAGCTGGCATTCTTGTGGGGCAGAAGAAAGAGGAACGAAAAGCCGCATATGACACCTTGAATTCCGAGAAAGAATCCATGCGGGGTGATTATCATCCCGAATACCAGGAGGTCATCAGCGACTGTTGGGACGATATCCATGATTCCCAAAAGGCAGTGGATCAAGCCTATCAAGCTCTGAATGAAGCCAAGGAGCAAAGGGAGCAGGCCAGGAAAGCGTTGAATACCGCCAAGCATCGTGTCTCTGAATGCACCCGTCAGCGAGACAAAGCGCGTCATGATGTTCAGAAATGGACAGACCGCCTGCCTGTGGCCAAGGATCTGCTGATCCAAGTGCGTCTTTTGCTGGAGAACAATTATTATGCATCGCCCTCTGCATTCGGTGACGGCGGCCCCGACTGGAAGATGTCCCAAATAGTGGATGATACGATTCCGAAGGCAATCAACAAGTTGCAGGCAATCATCAAGGCCATCGAGGTATATATGGGAACCTCGGTTTCCGCTATGAAACCGATGACTGTCCGGATGATGAATAACGCAGTCCAGGCCGAGTCTGATAGAATTTACACGGAAATACGAAAAGGTTTCAGGCCGAATCCAGCCCCGGATCGGGAGAACGCGGAAGTCCGGTGCCCAACCTGTGGGCGACGCCTCAAGGAATGCATATGCCAACAATAAGTTTATCCCCACACCATGATACCCGCATTCGCAAGTGAAATAGAATCCATTCACACCCAACTGGCAGGGACTTTCCATGCGCTGGAAATTGCATGGCAGGACTCTGTTGAACGTTCTTTCAAGAGAACCTATATCGATGCTATCAACAAGACTGTGGACAGTTCCCTCCGGGGAGGAAACATCCATGACATCATGGGGATTAAGGACTTGCTGATCCGGCTCGACCAGCTGACGCAAAAAATGAGTTCCTTGAGCGAGATGCGTTTCGATACCGTCATGACCGACAGATCTGGACGTAAAAGATCCGCATCTTCCCATTACACGAACGCGGAGGTCTACAACCTCTATCCGGAAGGCAATTCTCAAAACCACTGGAAGCAGAAAATGACCTGGGAGGAAATAAAAGGAATCAACAAGGCCCGGACTTAATCCGGTATTTAAAGAAAGCAACACGTTATTATGGATAAGGACATCGTAGCATCCCAGATGGAGAACATCCTGCATGATTTGCGTTCCCACATGGCGCCTGTTCGCCTCACCGAAGACGGAGTACTCTGTGACTTGCTGATGCCGGAAGGCTATTACACGGGAGAAACCCGGAACGGCTTGAGGCATGGCAAGGGCACTATGCATTATTCTGACGGGAAAACGTGCACGGGGGACTGGGCAAACGGCCAGGCGAACGGAGAAGTGGAATTCAAGAGCAAAGACGGCAAAATCATCTACAAGGGCCAGATGGTCAACGGCCTTGCCAATGGTAAAGGCATGATGGTAAATACCAGGTCACGACAGTACTATGAAGGAGAATTCAAGGATTCTCTCTATCACGGGTACGGAAAGTTATACAAAGCCAACAACGAATTATTGTACGAAGGCTTTTGGGAAAACGGGAAACAAACTGGCCATGGCACGTCCTATGTCGGGGGAAAACGTTCCTATGTGGGAGACTGGAAAAACGGGCGTCCGGACGGACAAGGAACCTCATTCAGTGAAGACGGAGCCATCCTTTACAGCGGGACGTGGAAAGAAGGAGGGGCGGTGGACAAAGACAGCCGGATCGACAAGGCGGCTAAAGAAGCCATGAATAACAACAAAACAAAATAACAACATCATGAAAGATTTATCATTACTGGACCTGGAAACGGTCGGCCAGATTGAAGTCGAGTCAGCGGGCACCTCCTTCAAACAGTTAGGAATCCTTGTCCTGGACGGGAGTGGATCCATGGTGAATGAAGAAAATTTGGACAAGATCCCCAAAGGAAAAGCTGTTTCACAAGCCGTCCGGGGACTTTTCAACAGGCTTAAGGATAGTAGAGTAGCTGATAGTTTCTGTTTTTCAGTGATCTATTATGACGAGAAGGCCAAACTCGTCATGGACATTACAGACGTCAAAGACATTAACTGTGAACAGGACTTCAATCCCACCAATGGAATGGGCGGGCTGACCTATATCTACAAGGGTCTTGAAGAAGCCAAGAAAGTCGCCGACAGGTTCTTTGCGGCCCCCAATCCACAAGAAGTACCCAGAACTGCTGTCATCGTTATCCTGTCGGACGGAGTTGACATGAAACAGGACGAGGCAAAGCGCGTCCTTGCAAAACTCAAGAAAGACAGTCGGATCAGTGTCGCCACTTGCTTTTTCGAAACATTGGGCGCAAAGAAGGCGGCCATGAAAGAATGCCAGCAATATATGGAGGGATTGGCATCCAAACCGACACTTTATCAGTCAGTCGCTACCACCGAAGGTCTCCGGAAGTTCTTTACCGCCAGCGTAAGCGGAATCCTGGATGACGACCGTTTCACCATCAGATAAATGCGTCTTTACACGCTCCTCCAGCGTCAGTATCGAAAGATGAAAACGCTTTTCGAGATTCCCACCCGGACAGAACATGCCCGCAAAGATATCCCACCCCTTGCCGACAAGTCGGTTTTGGGACATTCCGTTTTTGCGATGGCTTCCGACACAAACCGATTACCGGAAGAAAACCAGGACTCCTGCTATGCGGGAGAGATTACAGAATCTCAAATTCGCTTTGTCGCCATAGCGGATGGAATCGGGAGTTCCCAATATGCCAAGGAGGGGAGTGACTTTGTTGCGAGAACGGCCATTGACTTGCTCACAAATACACTTACCGGTAATCCGGATGTCCCGGATTTCCATACAATCTTCTCCGGCATCCAGTCACAGCTCAGCGACATGGTTACGACGAACTATTCAGATAGTCTCGCTTCCCTACCCGAGGACAGTTTCGGTTCCACCCTGCTGGTCGGTATCGACTTCCCCGATAAATTTGTCACTGCCTACATAGGAAACGGAGCCATTTATCACCTGTCCGGCTTTTTCGCGGAGTTCCCGAAAACAATATGCCTCCCTTGGAATTCGGTCAATGTGCTGAATCCGCACACCCTCCCTCAGAACGGACGGGAAACCTTATATAAGTTCTTCTGCTTCAAGGCCCGCCCCTATCAGTACAGCCCATCTGTCATTCAGATCAACAAGGAACAAAGAACACCCGGTGATATTTTCTTGTTGGCGACGGACGGAATCGACTCAAGAGACCACGGACAGCCCGTGATTGACAAGCAAAAGAACATCTACATTCCGACAAGCCGGCCTATGGCCGAGTGCTATGCTTATTTAAAACAATTCCTTCAGGAAAACAAGCAGATCACGGATGCAGCCTTGCAGAGCATGCTTGAGCAGTTCCTCCATAACATGAAAGATGCCGGAATGTTGGATGACGACAGCACCCTGGGTGTCTTTATTTCTGCCAAGGCTCTTGACTTTTTTCAGAAATAGTAATCACAAAATGGAAAACAAAGATGATGCAGATTGTCGTTGAAAAAGCAAGAAGTTCCGGATTCGACCCGTTTTTCGAAAGAATCAAAAAAGGCGCTGTCATAACGGTTCCTGACGAGCCTTTCGCCGGAGGGGGATTTGGAGATATATATCACGTCCTATCTTTTGACGGGGTCAGTTCTCCTATGAAACAAGTCGTCAAGATTTTCAAGGATGACCGGAATAAACACGGTTGGCAGACCATTTCCGAATTACAGGAGGCTCTCATCCAGGAAAAGAATGAGGAGGAAAGTATGGGGGGACCTTTTCTTGCCCGACATCCGAGTTTCATTGGTTTCCCCCAACTGATTTTTCAAGGGTCGCTAGGAAACAAGAAGGTGAGGGGGCATGTTACCGCCAACTTGATATCGATAGGATGCTTGCCCTTGGACAAGATCCTTCCCTTGGGGTATGAAGGTAAGAACGACAGAAAAAAATATCTGTCCAACAAAGCCTTGGACCGGGCGGTCATGGCTTATCAACTGGCCGATTGCTTCAGCGTTCTGCATCGGATTCATTATATCCATGCCGACATTACCCCGGACAACATCATGGTCGATCCGTCGGGACCGCTCTGTGCACTGATCGATTATGACAGCGGCGTTGTCGTCAAAGATCCCAAGGATAATCCGATTACTTACGGAAAACTTGGCGGAGACTGGACTGCCCCGGAATTGCAGTTCGAGATACTTAAAAACGGTTTAGGCAAGATCAGCATCAACCACCACATGGATTTGTGGTCTATCGCTGCAGCCATTCACAATCTGATCTACGGATTCCCTCACTTGTTCCTTGCCAATTTGACCCGTCCAGCGTATCAGGAATATGTCAGAAAATACCCTGACTGGCCGGATATTGACGTGAACGATCCGCTTATAAACCCAAAAAGCAAGGAGAGTTACCTTTTTTACCGAAAACGAGTGATTGACGGAATCGGCCTGAGAAAGCAAACCCTCGATGCATTCAGGCTGACTTTCACGAAAGGCATTTTTGACTCTTCATTCAGGACCAGCGTGGAGGATTGGGTCAGGTTGTTACAAAAGGAAATCGGCGCTGACTATCTGGCTAAGATTCGCATTCCTGAGTGGGCGACAAGCCCCCAAGAACCCGGTTCCGAACAAGAAAAAAATGAACCGGGCGAACCGGACGAGCCAATCGAGAATGATCCAGAAAATAAACAGCCTCCGAAGCAAGACTCCCTTAAATTGTTTAATAATTTAATGAGAGACCTCGCCCCGGACATCCTTAAGGGCAAATTGAAATTCCAGACGCACCGCCCGATGATTGAAAAATACGCCAATAATGCTGGTTTGGATGGAAAAGCTGTCGCCAAGGATTTCGATGAACTGCTCATCATGTACCAGGGTCTGCTTACCAAGAGAAAAAAGGTCGAATACTTTTCCAACAGTGAAAAACTCCTGCTTCAATACCAAGCCAGACTGGCCCATGTCGATGTGTCTTTCATTCTCGATGCATAAGCTTTTCTATTTCATACACGGCAACCAATGATTAATACGAAAAATGTTACAGGATAAGACCGTACTTGTGGTTTCCGAACCGCTGCGACAACTCATTGAGGCTCTCACAGAAGATGAGATCCTTCACGGAAGTGCCTATCACGGGCAGAAGAAGTATCTGGCTCAGTATTGCCAGACGGAAGGCATTGACTTTTCTGAGTTGGACAGTGCACTCATGTCCCTGTTCGCGGCGGCCGCCGATTTCAAGGCGACGGGTTCATCTTCGAGCGAACAACAGGTCAATCAGATCGGGCAGCGCTGCTATCTTTCTACTGATGCTATCAATAAACTACTCTTGTCGTTGAAAAGCATCCGGTCACAAGAAGAGGCGGCGCGAAAGAAAAAGGAACAGGCAGCAGCAAGACGGAAAGCCTCTGCCAAAAAGGACAGTAAGGTTGATGAGAACCGGAAGTTGCTGCAGAGTAACGAGTTGTTCAATGCTTATCCTGCCATTCGCAAAGAGTTGCTATCTTTCGTGAATAACGACGCTTTTGACAGCGAGTATCTTACCTGTCAATCGCTACTAAAAGAGCTTGAAAAAACGTGTTTGAAAATCTCTGAAACCCGGCAAGGGTTGGATTTGAAAAACCCCGATCACCTGGCACTCTGGAGAACCTCCGAGTCCTTCTTGGAAAAGCGGAAAAGTCTTCATCGTTCAGAGATTAACTCCGCATACCGTGAGGGCCAGAAGTTATTGGATCAATTAAACCAACTCCGGCAGAAAGAAAAAAAGTTAGGTCGCATTTTGACGCCCATCCTCTTTCTGGGCATTACTTTGCTTATTACTCGTTGGGTATTCAGTCCAACAAGTGTTATAGAATCATTATGGGTACGGTGGGCTATTGAAATCGTCGTTATTCTTTTTTTCCTTTACAAACTTTATGGCCTTTACTTTAACGACAGGGATTAGTATTTCTATCGTGTTTAACTACTAATTATTTTCATTTATGCCAGACAAAACTGCACTGGGAGTCTCTCCTGAACTTCGCCAATATATTGAAGCGCTGGTTGAGGAAGTCATTCTTGAAGGAAAAACATTCGAGAGCCACAAAAGGTATTTGCGTCGTTTTTGTGGAGTTGAGGGGCTAGATTATTCTATTTTTGAAAAGAATCTTACCGGATTCATTGAAACTTTCGAGGAATTGAAAATCCACGAATCCAAATCACTGGAACGATACGCAAGGACACTCGCGACGGACAGTTACCTGGACGCTGGCATCGTTGACAAGTTGATGGGGTCGATTAAAAACAAGCGGCGAAGTACTGAGCAGGAAACAAGGAAGAGAATCGCGCAAAAAGTCAAAAAGATCTTTGTTGACAAACTTGGTGTTGATGAGTCTGAAATCATAGCGTCCACGTCCTTAAAAGATTTGAATATCGATTCTTTGGACACTGTGGAGCTTCTTATGGAATTCGAGAAAGTTTTTCAAATCAGCTTTACCGATGAGATGTTTAACGGCTTGAAAACCGTTGGAGATATCATTGACAGGCTTTACAGGATAGATAGCGATTTACCTTCCACCAAAAGCCAACGAGCAGCGATTAATAAGGACTCGATGAAGAATGATTATCGCGTCTACACTTATCAGTCAGGAGACAGATATGAGGGCGATTGGAAGAATGGAAAAAAGGACGGACAAGGTATCATGTACTATGCCGATGGGAATAAGTATGAAGGACGATGGAAGGATGACAAGAAGGACGGCTTTGGAGTCTATACCTGGTCCAATGGAGACAGATTTGAGGGCAATTTTCAAAAAAGTATCATCGAGGGCTCTGGGAGATACTTTTGGCATAGTGGCCATTGGTTTGAGGGGCTTTGGAGTAAAGGACTCATGAACGGGGTTGGCACATTCTATTGGTCGGATGGGGGTAAGGAGACTGGGCTTCTCGTCAATGACAAGCGAGAAGGAAAGTGGACACGGATCAATCGTGACGGGACCCGCTTAGAAGCGACTTACAAAAACGGAGATATTGTGGGTGGGTGGCATTAGCACATCGGCTCAGTGCCCAGATGCAGCCAGTAATTGACTTACTTCAGCGGGATTGAGCGCCCATTCGTATGTATATATCTCATCTGCTTCGCCTTCGTTCTCCACGACAGCGAGTTTTTGTGCCTTCGCCTTGATATCCAGCAGAGCGCCAATGGAAAGTTTTGTCTCCAGTCTATGAAGCAAAGCTTCAATGACTTTTCCGTCCGCCCCGCGCATCGTCTGGGAAGTAAACGGCATTTCAAGCCAGACAATCTCGCGCTTGGGCACATTCAGGACACCGAATACCAAACCTTTAGACAGATTGCCTTCGCTGATACGGACCATGTGTTGTACACAGGACGGATCGTAGGCCACTCCCGTCTTTTCGGATATTTTCATCGGATAACTGGAATCCATCCAGCCGACCACCAGATTGGGTGACAAGGCGCCGCCGGAATAGGCATTGCACGTAAAGAGTACATAACGGGCTCCTGCTTTTTCCAGTTCGGGGAGCGAAAGTTCAATATATTCTGCCGTACCCACTTTTTTCGGGCAGGACCGGATGTCACCGGAATGCTTGGCGCCGACACAAGTCAGGTTGTAGTAGGCGCACTCTTCAATCTGATTGTACGGCAACACGATACGACAGCTCAAGTCCATGTCGAGATGCTGTGCAGGCAATCCCTTCCCCCACTGGAGGAACAGGCGCACGGCATCACCCGCCATAGGGAAGCGGGTTCCCATCAGGGCGCAGGACGTGTCCTGGATCGTGGTCGAACGGTCACCCACGCTGACCGGGATCTGATACAGAGCCGGATCGATGTAGATGGTTTTTGCCTTTGTTTCCTGAGAAGCGAACCGTCGTGACATAGAGGAGATGTACAGTTCGTTCACAGCTGCTGCCATCGCTTTGCGCGTATCGGCGTCATAGAGCACCAGCAACTTGTTCGGTTCAATCTGACGGGGCACACCGGTAATGGGACGGGCCAGACGCACTTCGTCGGGATCGAAATAAGTATCCGCTGCATTGCTGAGCGAGAGCAGTAAACGTGCGGGCAGTTTGTCGGCAACCTTTTCAAAAGCAGCAAGCGCCTTGTCACTTCCAAAGCGAAGCATTGTTGCAAACAGGCAGCGGGCAAAAAGCCCCGGACGCTCTTTCAGCAATGACAGCGTCTTATCGGCATCGTTCTCTGCACGAGCCTTGTCCACACGCCCCTGCCAGGTGGAATAGTCTTGCCTGTAAAACACATCAAGGATCTGGGCCAGATGCTCAAAGCCCTTCCTGCGCGAATAATCGCCCAACCGGAGTGCGTGAATCATACGAACCCACATGCCACGCTTGGGATTCATATTCTCAGCAGCCTGGGCAGCGGTCATGGGAACGGCGTTCAGCCACGAAGCCACGCGAAGGCAAACCTTCCGGTCGTACTTCAGCATCAACTTCGCCTTCATGGCTTTTGCCTCATCCTCGCTTCGGTCAAGCGGTCCCCACATGTGCCTGTACATCTTCCAGGACTGGGAGACAAGGGTCTTGGGTTCGATGATCTGCAGAAAACCTGTCTTCTCATACCACAGGAAGCGGAGAATGTCCGCAGGTGTCTTCAGCAGCTTGGTTGCTTCGTCCGCCCGGTTTTGTTCCACCAACGAACGGATGACGAGCATGGCCGTCTCTTTCATCGTGATGCCCGGTGCATCCGGCACCGGAAAGACCTGAAGCAACTGCGCCAACGATTCTTTTTGCGTAGCGTCAAGGGGCGTGGCAGAAGAAAGGAGCGATGTGAACACCCGCCTCATGTCTTCCATAGTGAACAGGCGCAGCTCTTTAAGCTTGCTGCCCTGTCCCTTATAGACATACTGCGTCGTCTCGATCGGCTTGCCACAGAAAGGACAGCCGTTATACCGCTCGATCGGGAATGTCCCGTCCGGAATCAAATGCCCGCATGGCAGGTTCGTACCCCGGAATCCTTTGGGTCCCAGATAGTCCACAAAACAGGTAACAAGATGATCTGCCAGCGTTTCGCCTGTGGGAACATCCCATCCCTTGACGAGCGGAGTCCAGTTGAGCCGCACACCCATCACATCGTTGATGCACTTCGTAATCTCGGCAAGCCTGTCGGCAGAAACCGCATTCAAAGCGTGAAGCAGTTCCTCGTTGACGCAGAAACCATTTCCCGCCAATCTGGCCAGGAAGGCAGTCACAGGAAGGGTCGCCTGCGACCGCATGTCTATATCCGTACGCGCGATGTCGAGAAACACCGCCCGGTAACGCAGGGATACTTTTGTTAAAATCGTGTTGTCCATAAGTCTTCAAAAATGCCGGGCAATTGAGGGACTTCGTGCAAAAAAGAGAAGTAAGTCCATCTTGGGCCTCATGCATAAACAAGAGCAAAACCCTGCGCTATTCTTACCTAAACAATCAAACGTTCGTACAGTGTGTACAGTTCAGGATACAAAGATAAAATAAACTTTTTTACTTCAATATTCCCCGGCTCATCCAGAGAGATTTCACTGTCCGAGAATAAATCTTGAATATACATTCTGTCTGTAGGAGAGCCAGCAAAATCTGATACGAAATCGGCGCTTATTTCCAGAAAACGAGCTAACTGGGACAGCGCGACTGGCAAGTGGTTATTATCATCCAGAGCACACATGAAATCGTACAGATCATTTCCGTAGATTTCGTCCAGCGGCAGATAATCTCCTTTATTCAATTGAATAGAGAGTATTTTGGTCAACACCACGACACCCCATTCACGAACCAGGCCCGATAACATCTGGTCCTGTCTCTTTCCGAAAGAAACACATTCCTCGGGGAACATATTCATAGGGTTCAGATCGAGTATGATGGATGTCTTCCCTTCCTGTTTGTTGAATCCCAGTTGGGAAGTGAAATAGGTCACTCCTCTGAAGTCAACTTCCTTTTCTTCTTTTGTGATCCGATCTTTCTTCTTATGGAAGAACTTCCTCATATAGAGATTGAAGTCCTTCCAGCCGCTGTCAAAATCATAGTTGGGGTGTTCCCTGACGAAATCAATTACCAAACGGCGATGGGTAATGAGCCGGGCAAGATACGTACGTAGCGTCTTGGCATTAAATGTCTTCGTGGACGGAAGTTCCGGATTCAGTTTGATTTTACCCTGCTCTTTGATGACCTTGTCGGCGTAATCAAAAGCAGCCTTCATCAATGCTTCGTCTTGATAAACCTGGGTGGCGCCATCGGTCACAAAAATACCGACCCGTGGTTTTTGCTCCAGCTTCGGCTTGCGCTGCTCATTTTCGCGACACTCAGCAATCAAGTCGTCCATCCGGTCCAAAAGACAACCTTTCAGCTGCTCCAAGCCGTCTCCTTTGGTAAATACGCCCGGGGCCTCCTCTGAATCCAGAAACATCTCGGTAATATGAGAGAAATCATTTCTGGGGACTGCAGTTACAACCCGAACCGCCGTCTTCCTGCCCGCCCAGCGATCTGCGCGACGGATCTCCTTATACAAGTCCAGGCCATTGAACGGGCATAGCGCCAGATCGGTCTGTCCAGGTTGATAGAACATCAGGTCCAACAGGATGAGATCGTACTTCCTGGACTTTCCGAACATCAACGACTTCGCTTGCGGGAGTTCCGCGACATCGAACACATCAACCTGATCAAAAAAACGAAGCAATAAACGCTGTAATTCCCCGCTGAAATACGGATCGTCTTCGACAATCAACACTTTATAGGGCGCCTTGGCTCTGGTTTCTGTCCGACTCTCCAGCCGGTCCTGAATCTCATCGATAAAAAAGCTGATTCTGTTGACCAACGGGAGTACCCCATCATCCTTCAACTGTGCCGTTTCAGAGCGGAAGTCCCGTAGCATAGAATCCGCATATTTTTGATCTTCAAACACATCCAAATAAACCGGCAGTGAAAGCACCGATAATACATGTTCGATCCCTTGGCTTGCCCCTCCTGCTTTCAAATGCTTGTACCGGGCCAGATCATGACGGATATAGGAAAGATGCCCGGTTTCCGAGATGGATATCCGCCGGAGTAAATCAAAATGCAGCCGGGTATAAGTGCATTGCAGCAAGGATTGTTGAGACAACGCGGAAAGAGTCAGATGGGGGAACGATTTGACCAGTTCCTGGTATTTCACATCGACCATCTCCCAAAGCTGTTTCCGCTGGAAGAAGGAGACAAAAACCAGCTGGAAGAAGCGGTCGCCCAACAAATCGCCCAACAGATCGAGTGCCCGCTCATAACCCGTAAAAAAAGAGCCACCATCCTCCCAGCCGAGCTCGGGAACGATGACTACGAAATTGGTGGTGGAGTCGTCGCTGAAAAACTCTCGGAAGGATTTGTAATCCTTAAAATCCGTGGTACCTTTCAGGGTCAACAACGGCTTTCCCTCTTGTTGGTTGCGGGATTGCTTGATGGCCGATTCAATCCATTGCGTAATCGGCAGCTCATAGTTCTTGCCCGGATGGGTCAATAAGATAACTTTCATAAGCTCCGGTAAATATCAAGGCATTTGTCAATAAAGCAGAACCATGTGTCCGGAGAAGATACCCGCGATTGAGGAGCTTTCATTAACTGTTCATATTCGTCCCGCAAAGCCTCCAGTGGAGCAGGAATAACCGGGAAGATATCTCCATTCAGGCGGGAGAGAAAATAGAGGATCTCGCGTTTGAAAGGGAAAATCGCTTCAAGCATCCGCTCAAAACGATGGCTCTTGTCATCACGGAGGATAGAAAAAGCAAGCGCATAATCCGACTGATCCGGAGAGGGTTCATGTTTGGCAGGTTTTTTTTTGAGAGAGCCAAACAAAGCATTGATTGCGTCATTCCGTGTAGCTTCGTGATACACCAGATAATCTTCGGACGTAATTGAGAGGGCGCACAACGGATCTGACGCATCATCATCGACCAGAAAAACACGATAGGAAATTCCCTGAACCGGTCTTTCAAAAACGCCCGTTTCCGGATTAAACCCCAATAACGGTTCTACGAAACATTCCAGCGGATCTTCACTTGCCAGCGCCTGATACCAGTCCTGGATATGATTCTGATACCAATCATCCGGCAGGGTATTGGAAATACTGTACGGACGGGAAGCCAAAAACAACCGTTTCATAGTTTTGCCCTTCTGGAAGAATACAACAACATGCTCAGCATCGCTTTGCTTTTATATTCGGTCAACGCGGAAAATAGAGAAGAATTGCTGAGAAAACGCACGGAATCAGGCAGGTTTTTGGGAATGCCGCGACCTGATTCTATTACCAGATGAGCCCGACCCCGTGCCGACCATCCATTGAGTTGGCGTTCCATCTGCCCATGCCACTCCGATTCTTTGCCGGCAAGCCTGGCTTTGGCCTTGAAGATTCTTTCCAAGAGGCCATAGTGAATCACCATGAAATCCACCTCAGTCACTTTCTCACCGATCAATGACAAGAGCCTGTCAGACACACCCGCCGTAAACGTTTCGGCCTGCAGGTCCAGTTGTGACTTGTCAGGGAAATCAATACCTGACAAGCGATAATGGACGCCATAAAGGACATTTTCATAGGATTCTTTGCAGGCAAATTCCTGAACCCGCTCATCGACAATAAACACACGCGTGTTGACAATCTCCCGCCATTGACAATAAAGAGAGACCTTGCTTTCTTTGTTCCCCTTCAGATAACCCACGTAATCCGTCAGTTTTTCCCATTCTGAAATCCGCGGCAAGGCACTCTCAGCCAAAGAGGAAAAACACTCCAGATACTTCAGTTCCTCACCGTGTTCAGAGAGCAAGTTTTGAAACAAAGAGATCGTCGTATTCTCTAAGGTTTTGTTATGAGACAAAAGAATGGCCGTTATTTGAACATCGTCCTCGTCCGAGTAGTTATTCCGGAATGCGCTGATTGGCCAGGATGTGGCATTCTTGCGCTCCCATGCCTTCCAGCAAGAACGATAATCCATGGACTTGCCGAGAAAATCCACCCTTTGCAATCGCCGGATGGGAAGTAAGGTCTCATTTCCGGAAACCAGTTCCTCGATCTCTTCGGAAGACAAAGAATCATCAAACACCAGGAATTCATAGTTACATACGGTCCCTTTTTTCAGTGTTTCGAGAAAGGACGGCCTGGTATCCTTTGTAATCAGTATAAAATTCCGAGGCTTGAGCATGTAGAACAAATAACCGGCATAATACTGATTCTCCGATGCATCTTTAGATGAAGGAATGGCCACGGCCTTGAACAGATCGGGTTTACAAGCGTACTTCGGACTGATGGAAAGGACATTCTCCTGACGCAGGATGGCTGCAGAAGCTTTCATCTCAATCATTCCCAGTGCTTCTCCTCGCAACACGGTTCCCTCTTCGATGACATCTTTGCCAATATATCCGTTCATCGATTCCACAAATCGGTCCACATCTTCGGCAGACAGCTTTTCTTCCGAATACACCCAGACCTTGTACATCCTGTCGGCGCCTTCTTCTTCGGGAGCCATATCGGCAAAGCGAAGGGTGATTCGATGCTGAGCTTGCTGAACAGTACTGTGTTTCGCGGTATTTCGAATCACATTCTCCAGAATATTATACAAGGCATGAGAACCTACCACGTCGTTCGGGACAGCGACGTTCAAATCCATCGTATTATCCTTACACTTTACCCGATCCTTGGACTGAATGTCTACCGAAAAACGATAATGAAAGTTCTCTCCCAAACCGGAAATGGCATTGAGCAGCAACCTGGTCCGGTCCAATCCCCGCAACAGATCATTCCGAACCCGACGGACAAACAGGGAGGATGGCGGACGGTAAGCCACGTCACTGAGATAGTCCATTCGTTGGCGCAAATAGGTATTGAAATAGGCAATCTGATCAAGGGTTCCCGTCTTGACATCATCAAACAACCCTTCGTACGCAGTTTGTCTGGCAACGTCAAATAAAGCCGGTTCGGGGCAAGCCAGACGGACCAGCACATGACTTCCGATATTATGGCTCAGGTTCCGGCACATGACCGACGCCAGGGCCGACTGACGGGCCACATTCTGCAGCTGCAGGTTCGTGTCAAAATTAGAGACATTCCGGATGCAATTCCCGGCCAAAACCCGCAACAGCGACAAATCTTCTTCCGAAAAATGGATGAGCGAAACGATGACAATGTTCGAAATCACCTCCCCTTCCAACGAATAGATCGGGATATTGTACTGCACGAAATGACGTCCGGCATGCCGCTTTTCCCATCTTTCTTTGTTCTCGGACTGGGACCAATTCACATACACCAAGTCGCCCGGCGATATGGGCAGGCAAGACGCCGCCTCAAAGAATCGGGCATAAGAAGCATAGTTCCACCGTCCTTCGGGGATGGCGTAATGCTCCCGCAAATAGCTCTTCGGATCAGTCTTATACGCCTTTTCGTCAATCGGAAAAGAAGAGAACTCCCTGCTCGGTTTCGTGGTCCTGAGATACTGAAGCATCGAAAAGTTCTTGGAATCCTCCGCTGCACTCACGCTTTTACTGTTATAAAAACAATCGAGCAAGGAGACAAAGACGTCTTCGGCATCATACAACTGAATGCACTCATCATAGCCTGTTACAGCAGCGAGATTCGCAGGCAGGACGTCCTTCTTCAGGCAAAAAGTCCGGATCAACCCGTAATCCGACATAAAGCCGATACGGCCATTTTCGACGGCACTGGAGTAGTAGTTGATGCAGATGCCGAACAAGGGCCCGCCATCCTCTCCATGTTCCGATGTTTTGGCCGACAAGAATTCCAGGATGCTGAGTGGAAGCAAGGTAAGCGCCTCTTCCAAAAACCGACTGCCGCTGCCCAGCATCGTTGCGCGGGATCCATGCAACTGATGGACTCGCGCTTCAAAATCCAGGAAAGGGCTCTCTACAGTACGCATTTTGGAAATCAAGGTAAGATTAGGGCTTTTTCGCCGGCTTCATTGATGTAAAAAGCCGCCACGTGAGAAATGACACTATGGTTATCCACAACAAGATGGCCCTTGACCGCGGAATCGATGGTCATAACCGAAAGTGCATCCGCAAGTTTGGTCGGTGTCGTACATCCTGAAGCGATCAGCCGGTACAGATACTGTCCGCAAACATAAGCGTCAATGGCATAAATCCCCGGATCCTCCTGATAGCGGCTGCGATAATCCTCCAGGAAAGCTTGTGCCTCCGGTGAATCGAACTCGTTCAGGTAACTGGCATAAATAACGCCTTTGGCATTCTCTCCCAAACCCTGAAGAATCGTCGGGCTCTCAAAAGCATCGCAGGTAAAGACAGGGACTGTCTTGTTGCGCTCACGCAGTTGGTTGATGAAAGCGATGGCGTATTGTTCACGACCTGCAAAATAGATGGCATCGGGGGAACCGGAAAGAAGGCGATTGATGATAAATTTGAAATCATAATTACCCTTGTCATACTTCAGTTCCTGCTGGATTTCAACGCCACTTCCATCCAAGGCCCTTTTCAACTCAGCCATGCCGTCCAGCCCATACGCATCATTGACACCGCACAAGGCAATGCGTTTGATGTCCGGTCGCGCACGAATGACAGCAGCCAGCGCATCACCTTCCTGGTCCTGCATGATGGCATCGCGGAACACCCATTTGTACCCGTCACAAAAATCGAGGTCGCCGGCAACCAGGGCTATCTGGACCACGCCTTTCTTTTCCGCGAAATCCCGGACGCTGGCACTGAGCGGACTGTTGTTCGTCAGAATGACCGGTACATTCGGGCGGCCTGCATATTTGTTGAAGACCAGGCCGGTTTGTGCCGTCGTTCCCATATTGTCTTCAAAGACAAATCGAGCATTGACGGTTTTCAAAGAATCTTCCCACATCTGCAGCCCATTCCGGACTTGATTTCCATAATACTCAAAACCACTTCCTGCCGATAATGTCAAATCGCCGACCAACAACAGTTGACCGGCATCTGGCCGGACCGGCTTTTTGCAACCAAGCAGCAACACCGAAGCAATCAAAACTAGCAATGTCGTTTTTTTCATACGAAATATTTATTCTTTAGATACTCAAAATCAGCAGGTTCTATGGCAAGTCGGCCGTCTGCCACCCAGGCGACGCGCGTCGAGAGAGACACCGCCCGCGCCACGTTTTGTTCGATTAACAAAACGGTCAATGCCCGTTCCCGGATGATCCGTTTCATCGTCTCATAAATCTCGTCTGCGGCGGATGGAGACAATCCGGCACTGGGCTCATCGAGGATCAGCAACTTTGTATTTGAAGACAAAGCCATTGAAAAGGCGAGCAACTGACGCTCTCCTCCACTCAGACGGTCTGCCTGCATTTTTTTCTTGGCAGCAAAAAAAGAAGGAAGATACTGAACATCCCGCGATGCAAGATACAGATTCTCTTCGACTGTCAGATTGCCGAAAACGCCACCCTCCTGTCGCATATAAGAGATGCCCATCGCCCTGAGGCGGTCGGGGCGTACAGTCATCAATGAATCCCCATTGAACAAGATGGATCCTGTGCGAAAAGGAATCTGACCGGCAATCGCCTTGGCAATAGACGATTTCCCGGAACCGTTCAAGCCGAGGATGCCGATGGTCTCTCCAGAATTTACTGACAGGTCGATGCCCTGCAGAACATCTACCTCCGGAATATAACCCGCTTTCAATCCCCTGATATCAAGCAACGCACTCATAGGCCCAAATAACTGTTTCTGACCCGTTCGTTTTCCAGCACATCTCGAACCGGTCCCTTCATGGTTATCTTTCCGTTCTCCAGAAAGGCACATTCATCGGCCACCTCCCGTACAAATCCGAGGTTGTGTTCGATCATCAGCACTGTCTTCCCGCTGGCCGCCAATCCGCGGATAATCTCCTGCATGCGCGCCACAAACACGGGATTCACCCCGGAAGTGGGTTCATCCAGCAGCAGGAGTTCCGCCTGTCCCATCAAAAGTCTGACCAACGCAATCAAACGCTGTTGCCCATAGGACAGCTCAGATGCCGGCCTGTCGGCTTTATCGATATATTCTTGGGCGGATTCCCCAAAAAAAGAATGTAATAATTGAACCGCATTCTCTCGTTGCTTTTGTTCCTCCCGTCTTACAGTCCGAGGAGAGAAAAGAAGCCGGAGTGGATGATCCTCAACGCCCGGACCTGTCGCCAGCATCATGTTTTCCATCAACGTCAGGTCACCGGCCAGCCGAGAACCCTGAAAAAGGCGGCCGATGCCTCGGATTGCCCTTTCATGCGGAGAAAGACCCCGCAAATCGCATTCATCCAGCAGGACCGATCCTTCATATCGTGTCTCAAAACCAGAGATGATGTTGAACAAGGTTGTCTTGCCCACCCCATTGCTTCCCACCATGGCCGTAACTATTCCGGAAGGAACAGAAAGGTTCAAGCCATCCAACAGACTGCAAGAAGCCTTATCGTCCGAATACCGGAATACTATTTCTTTCAGTTCCAGTTTCATCGGTTCGTCAAGCCTCCTTTTTACCAAACAAGCCCTGGGGACGGAGCCACATCAGGACAATCAGCGTCAAACCATACACAATCTGCTTGATGCTGTCGACCATGGGCTCATCCCAGCCAAATGAGCGAAGAAGAACGGGAAGAAGCACAATCACGAGCGCACCGGCAACCGGTCCACGCCAATTCCCGGACCCGCCGAGAAAAAGCGCTGTCAAAATCGTAATGCTCTCGGAAAAAGAAAATGATTCCGGAACCACATTATACCGATAGGAAGCCAGGATCAGACCGGCCATTCCCGAGAATGCTGCCGACAAAAAGAAAGCGCGCGTTTTCAAGGCCGCGACGTTGTGCCCCAATGCTTCCACCGCCTTGTCGTCTGAACGGACGGCTCGAAGCAAGCGACCGAACCGTGATTTCCGAAGCGAATTCACGAACCAAACCACACAGCCGGCCAGAACCAGGGAAAACACGGCGAACAGGAGGTCGTTCGACAACTCCCATTTCCCGAGAATCCGGATCCGGTCAAAACCGGAAAGACCGTAAGGACCGCCGGTCACGGAGACCAGGTTGGTCAGGATACTATAGACAATGACCTGGAAAGCCAGTGTGGCCAGCACAAAATAATCGCCTCTCAGCCGGATGGAGGCCCTGGCGACCAACAGGCTGGACAAACCAGTTATCCCCATAACTGCCAATGCGATGATGAAGAAAGGCATAGGGTAGCGTATCAGGAAAAATGCAGCCAGATAAGCTCCGATTCCACAGAAAGCAGCTTGACAAAGAGTCAGGAGCCGCGCCATCCCCACCGTCAGTTCTGCGCTTGCAACCAACATGGCATAGACACTCAGCAAGACCAGGATTTCGATGAACTGACCCATTAGACCTCCCTCGGTTTAAAGCCGGCCAGCCCCTGAGGCCGTAAGAACAGGAACAACAATAATACGCCCAACGTGATTGCGCCAATCCATTGTTCTTCCGACGCGAAAAAAGGAATCATCCGCAAACACCCCTCCAACAGGCCGAGGACCAAGCCTCCCAAGCAACTGGCCTCAACACGGCCGATGCCGCCAATAATCATGGCAGCAAGCGCGCTGACCAGCACAGTAAAGCCAATATCGAAAGAAAACGGAACTTCATAGACATTCAGGCAAGCCGACGCAGCGACCAAAGCACCCCCCGCCAGAAAAGCGAATGACCGGACACGGCCGGGATGCTTTCCTACGGTTTCATAGAGTGTACTGTCATACGAAACGGCGCGAAAGCGAACCCCAATGGCTGTATAACGGACCAACGCCAGAATCAAGACGAGCAAAAAAACCCCGAAAACAAGTTGAAACTGCTGACCCGTCATCAAAGTAACGGAGCCGAACGACACCGGGTGATTAAAGGGATGCGTGATGGTCTTTGCTTCGTTCTTAAAGACGATGGAGAGCAGATTGACCAAGATCGTCATCAGGCCGATCGAAACGACGAGCAACGTGTTGGTCGATGCCCCTCGCCGGGAAAGCGGACGATAGACTCCCAGGTCACAAAACCAATTCACCAGCATGGCGGCTGTGACAGCAAGCGCTCCGGCAACGAGCAACGGGAGATGGGCTGACATCACCAGAAAATGGAACAAACAGGCCGCCAGGACATAGACGCCGGCCGCAGCGATGTGAAAGACCCGCGAGACATTGTAAACCAGCGCAAACCCTACAGCAAAAAGGCTGTAAAGAATACCCGTCAAAAGACCGTCCACAAGATACTGCGCCATAGTTACATTTTAATGGGTAAAGGTAATTTTTGTCAGTTTTCCCGAGTTTTCCCGCGACGTCCCGGGATTTCCCGAATTTTCCCCAATACATGCCCCGCGTTTGGCCATACTAAGATACAGCTTTTTCTCCAAGCTGGTGCTCGTTTCCTATCGAAATGAAAATCAACATGTTCGCCCTGATTGGCAGATTAGGGAAAAACCGCCTTTTCCATGTTTGTGTTTGATCAACAATCAAACACAAATCGCCATGGAAAAGAAAAAAGAAAAACCAGTCAATGCAGCGCGCCCCAAGCGGTTCTCGAACGAAGACGGGGCACGGCTCATCCACGATCTCCTGAATTCTCCACAAGCCTGGGGAAAATTCTTATATGATCCGCTCGTGATCACCATCCTGCAATGCGTCATCTCCGCATCGCCTCTTCGGAACCGCGTTTCCCCGTATGATCTGGGACATTCCATTTATTTGTACACGCTGACGGAGAAATCCACCTGGCTGTCCAGCGAAAAGAAAGATCCGGGCGGCATCTATGGCTATTTCTCCAAAACAGCTCGTTCTTTGCTGAATAATCGCCGTTTTGTCAAGAATTATCTGGGTTGGGACCTCAAAATGTACATGGATCCGCTGCCGATCGTCATCCCGGTATACACGGATGACGAGGGAGAATCCAGTGCTATCAAAGCCCTCCGCCAGGTTGAGGAATTCGAAGATATCGTCATTGCCGTCTGGGAAAAGTCTCCCACCCTGGGCGAACTGCTTTACCGCTATTACTGCAAACTGGATGACATCCGGGACATCGCTCGTGATTTCCTGCGCGACAACAAAGTGAGTGCCGCCGGATTTGACGGGAAAACCATTACCGATGACGTTTTGACCGCCGCCAAGAACAACCTCCAGACCCGCAAGCTCAACATGGCCCGCGAGGCTTTCAATCAGATTGCCGACGCCCGCGATTTTCCGTTCCGACTGGAAGGAAAGGTCAAGAAAAGCATCTTGAAGACCCTGCATGCAACGCAGTAATAATAAGCCGGTGTCCGGCTCTTACTAACAAACCAAAAACACATTTGCCATGAATTCCATCATCCCGCACACACCCGCTTCCGTGACCTCGATCGAACCGATCGAGGTCCCTTCCAACACCCTTGAAATGATTCGCAACGACAAGTATCTCGACGAAGAACTGCGCAAGATGCTTCTCGCAAAGCCCGGTTTTCTCGCCCGCATCTCTCCTACCCAGAAAGACCGTGAAATCATGGGACTCCAGTCCGAGCTCACTAACATTATCCGCCAGTATATTGTCCACAGCTGCCAGGAAACGCTCAACGACCGCCTGCTCCGCCTGTCAGCCTCACTGCGAGCTGATACGGTCCTGTTTTGCCATCAGGAACAAAGCAAAGTCATGAAGGATCTCTCAGATCGCCTGCGCAGTCTGACCGCTCTTATCTGCGAGGATATCGCTTTCTGCCAGCAACTCCCGGACGGATTTGTCCGCGAAGAATACGAGCAGGCCATCCGCGATAATTACCGCGCCATGCTCCAGGAGTACAAGCGGACGAACGAGTATTTCAACAACTTCCTGGAAACCCAGATCCAAAGCAAGAGACTATTTGAAGAATAATCCCATGAAAAAGTACATCTGTTTCTTCACGTTATTGGCCGCTCTCGCGGTGTCTGCTGCCTGCGGACACCGCGACTCCGGTAGCCCCCGTTCCCATGTAATCGCCACGCCGATTGGAAAAATCGTTGACAATCCTCAGGCTTACAGCGACGAAATCGTCACCGTAAAGGGCATCGTTTCCAAGAGTACAGGTCTGTTCAACAAGAGTTCATTCACACTTTCAGACGCTACGGGAGACATTCTGGTTTATTGCTCTTCCGCCATGGCACCGCGCGATGGGGAGACACTCCGCGTCAGTGGCACCGTCCACCTGCTGTACCGCTTTCGCGGTTCCAGTTTCTGCTATATCAAACAAATCCCCCAGAGATAAGTCTTTCCTACCATGAATATTTTTCACTTCGCCTCCGGCGTTGACCCCGAAACCATCGCCCTCTGCAGCTCCGCAGAAAAAAAGAAATATGCCATCCTCGGATCGCTGATTTATATCCCGCTCGTTACAGGCATGGTGGCTGTCCTGTTCGCCTGCCTGTACCATACGCACAACGCACTGGCCATCGCTCTTATTTGCCTGGTTTGGGGCGGAGTGGTATTCATCATCGAACGGTCTCTGATTTCCAGTCTCCGGCCGGGGACATTTTCGCTCGCCGTGCTGTTCCGCATCATTCTTGCTTTTGCGATGTCACTCATCATCAGCGAACTACTTATCCTTTTCGTCTTCAACGAAGATGTTGAAACAACGATCAGGCAACGACATGCCGCCCAACTCGCACTGATTCGTGCAGAAGGAGGCCGGCGCGTTGATTCATTGAATCGTGAGATTGCCCGGGCTCAAACTCTCGTCGAACAAGCAGATGATGATCTGCTGCTTGAAACCAACGGTACAGGTGGCAGCCGCCACTACGGAGACGGTCCCGCTCAGCGTGCTGCCCAAGCTCGTCTGGAACGTCGTATGCAAAATTATAGTACCCTTAAAACCCGGCTTGAAGCCCAGATTGAAACCATTCAACAAGAGACCAGACAAATCCTCAGCGAAACCCGCGAGAACCAGACGCTAGGGCTGCTCGACGCCCTGAATACCCTCCATGAAAGAGCGCACGAGCGCAGGATTATCGCCATTGTGCTTTGGATCGCACACGTGTTCTTCTTGACAGTGGAGTTGATGCCGCTGGTCGTCAAACTGTCCTTCAAGTCCAAAGGGAATCAGTACTATACCATTCTCGACAGCATCGACGAGAAACAGATTGAAGCCATGCAGCTCACGATGGAGCAGCGCCAGAACGTACTGAAACTCGAAGCAGAATACGAACTGAAGAAGCGGGAGATCGAAATTGGCAACCAAATGCTGCAACTGCGCCTCCAGCAAGCGGCAGACCAGGCCATTCTCAGTTCTGAAATCCTGCTCGGCACCCTCGCTACACTCAACCGGACAGAGATCGAAGGCGGGCAACAGATCGATACAGAGCATACTGCGCAGTACAAACAACAGATCGAGGAACTTATCACAACTTTCCTGACGAAATCCAGAAGCGTATTGACTACCTAAAAAGAGATGCCGTCGTTTCCACGACGGCATCTTTATTTGCATTACTCCTGATTGTCCAGGAACTCTTTCACCTTTCGTTCGAATATCTTCTGCTGCATCTGCTGTTGCTCTTCGGCCTCTTCGGAGAATTCTTCCGGATCGCCGTATTCAAGCGCGAAGAGTTCAACCTGTTCATTCATATAGATTTCGAACAGGCGGATAATCTGAATCGTGTATAGTTCCTTGATGCTTTTGGTCAGGCTGGCTCCACCAGACTTCACCGTAATGGAAAGATCGACGGATTGGGTCTCTTCGTCAAAAAGAATTTCGTAGGAACTTGAAAAGGAAGCGACGACAAACCGGAACAACATAAGCAGGTCATCGCGTGTCGCTGCGGAGTTGCCGTTTTCAGCAGCCAGTTTATATCCGTAAAATGCGCGTTCTACATCAAATCCTGCAAGATAGTCCCGATAGAAAGGCATATCCTCGATTTCCGCTTTCGGGCCGATCCTGTTCAGTACCTTGTCGTTTATTTCCTTGTCGTTCTCTTCGTCTGTTTGATGCTTTTCCCGCAATGCTTCCAGAATTGCTTGGAAATGGAATAAAAAATAATGGTTCATCTGGGTGGTTGTTTGGGGTCCATATACACAATTAGGAGTCAACCCCGTCGCTTTTCTTACTTTGATTATCAGTAAGGAAACACCGCCACTCTCCTCTAATTTGTGTAACAGGACTCAAACACAATGAAACGATTGGCAAAACACACAGTGGTTGGCGCGTACCGGGTACAGCGCTTCCTCAAAAAGGGATACTGCTCTGATAGCTATGTCGTGAGGGATGTCGAAGAGCAGAATTTCTTCATGAAACGATTCGACCTGTCGGCTGTCCCAGAACAACTGAAATCCCAGGAAGCAGTACTGGAAATCCAGGCCTGCCGCCAAATCGGCCATCCCCAGGTCGTTGCCCATGTAGCCGACGGAGATCTCACGGTTGACAAGATTACCTACCCCTATCTGATCATGCCCTTCTATGAGGGAACGCTTCTGTCCGAGGAATTACGCGCCGGGCATATCTATACCCCTGCCGAGGCGCTGGACGTCATCGTTCCTATACTGAAAGGACTGCATGCGCTGCATGAAGTGGAATTATGCCACAACAACCTCACTCCCGACAATATCCTGCTGGAATCACAGGGTAACGGCAAGGTGGTTCCCAAGATCATCGGGCTCGGACATATTTGCAATCCTGTCCTGTCGGGCACACCTCCCTTTCCGGTAAAAGATTTGAACCCCCTGTATATGGCGCCGGAAGCACTGCGTGGAATCTTTACCGAAGAGAACGACACTTTCGCCGTAACTGCCATTATGTATGCTATGCTGTCCGGCCACGCACCTTGGGCGGTTGCGTTCCCCGAAGATGCGGATTATGTCACCCGCAAAAAGCTTGTACAAGCGGCCCGTCGCCAAGAATTGAAGATACCTGCAGGCCTGGAAGAATCCTATCCGAAGATGAAGGATGCGCTGCTTGTAGGCCTTGCATCGCGCCTGGAACGGTCTTCAGTCACCGGCTTGCTCCGCATCCTTCAAGGAACGTCCGGCAATGCGCCAGTGAAGACACAGGAAAAAGACGAGATGAAAGTCAAGGTTGAAATAAAAAAGCATACGCAGGGCGGCGGATTTGCTGACGTGGCGGGCATGGATGCGCTCAAGAAGACACTTGCCGAACGGGTCATCTGGATCCTGAGCGATAAGGAAAAGGCTGCCAAGTACCGCCTTACGCCACCCAACGGCATGCTGCTCTATGGCCCTCCGGGTTGCGGCAAGACACACTTTGCCCAGAAATTTGCCGAGGAGTCCCATTTCAACTACGTACTGGTCACCGGCTCTGATCTGGGCAGCACTTACATCCACGGCACCCAGGGCAAGATTGCGAATCTCTTCAAAGAGGCGCAGGCCAAGGCGCCGACTGTCATCTGTTTCGACGAATTCGATGCTTTCGTTCCGAAGCGTGGAAGCCGCGAAGCCGAACATAAATCGGAAGAAGTCAACGAATTCCTGACGCAACTCAACAACTGCGCCCAGCGCGGCATCTTTGTCATCGGTACAACCAACCGCATCGACATCCTCGATCCGGCAGTCCTCCGCAAGGGACGATTCGATCTCCAATACGAAATTCCGGCCCCCGACTTGGAGACCCGTGCGTCCATGTTCCGGCTCCATCTGGAACGCCGCCCGCTCGGAGAGGATATCGACACGGACCGACTGGCAGCCATGACCGAAGGTTATGCTGCGGCGGACATTGCATTCATCGTCAACGAAGCCGCCATGAAGGCCGCCCTGGCTGATGAATCCATAAACCAAAAACACCTGGAAGAGGTTGTCTGCAACACCAAACCGTCGCTGCCACTCCCCGTAAAGGCACAGCGTCGTCCCATCGGCTATTGAAAAAAACAACGATCACCATGACTACCATAAAGGAAGAGATTTTTGAATATCTCAAGGAGATGGGCCTGATGCCCAAATACGATAATGATCAGGACATTGTTTTCAAATACCAAATGGCTACGTTGATTATCGTATTCCACGATAAAGACAAACAGTTTATCCGGGTTATACTTCCCAATATCTTTCGGGTTGATGAAAACAACCGCAGCGATGTACTGGAGGTCTGTAATGAAATCGCGCTCCACATAAAAGTCGCGAAATGCTACATTACCCCGCACAACAAAGTCTGGCTGGCCGTCGAGATACTCCTCGAAAAAACGCCCAAATACGAAGACTTCCTTCCCCGTTCTTTCCGAATCCTTCTCGATGCAGCACTGGCATTCAAAAAGGAAATCAACAAATAACAACCTTCCTTCCCCATGAAAACAACGCGAAACAAAATCATCCTGACCGGATATCTCGCCCTGATATTGCTTACACTTTTTCTCAGCACGGCCCTATTCCGCTGCCGGGAAAAGTTATGGCGTCTGGAGCGTTCCTTCACCACCATGCCCCTGCGCGACGACCTTCGCGCAGAACGCGTGTTCGAACCCGGCGAGTATTTCCATTTCGCCCGCTTCTTCGACAACGACCACCTGATTTATGTCCGCGACAGCGAGCTCGTCATCCGGAGTTTTCGCGACACGACGGAAGCCATTCTCCGGTTCCCGGGTCATACGGATATGATTTGTGACTTTGCTGTCTCGCCCGACAGGAAACGGATCGTATCTACTTCCGAAGACGGAACTGTCAGAGTCTGGGATGCCCGGAGCGGCGAATCCATGGCTGTCTCAAAGCCTTTGGATGTCAATGAGCAACCCGCCATGACGATGCTGATGGATGTTCATTTCACGCAAGGTGGGCGACGCATCATTACCGCTGACATGGAAGGCATCAAGACCTGGCGCACGCGTGACTGCAAACTGCTGGACAACAACAAATCCGATCTGTTCTACATGCGCCCGGGCATGATTGCGCCCGACGGCAAAACCTGCTGTGCGCCCAGTCTCCCGACCGGTTTCGAAATCATGCAATCCGACGGAGAACTATTGTTCTGGCGCGCAGGTTACTACGAATGCCTGGCTTACAGCCCGGACGGAAAATGTCTGCTGGTAGCCGACACAGACCAGGGCACCATGCAGGGCTGGGACATTCCCCTGCTCCGGCGCAAGAAAGGAAAATTCGCTTTTATTCCCTTCCGCAGCCAGGAAACAATCATGACTTGTGCCGCCTTCAGCGACGACGGGAAGCAACTCGTGACCGGTGGAGAAAACGGCTGTGTCTATGTCTGGAACGCGAACACGGGCAGCCTGCGCGAGATCCTCCAAACCGGAGAGAAGCGCATTGACGGAGTCAGTTTCAGTCCCGACGGTTGCTACATCCTCGCCTACTGCCAACGGCTTCTTCCGGGCGACAACTACGGTTCCACCTCCATTCACATCTGGGGGCCGCCTCACTGGCTGGTCTGATAGATACGCCTGAAACGATAAAGATATTTCCTTTTGCCTTTTGTTTTTCCTCCCGCAACGCGCAAGCCTTTCGGCTCCGTTGCGGAAGGTTTTTTCTGAGTGACGTCATGCCCGGCAATCCGTTTCTGCCTTCTTCTTTCGCGTTTCGCGACGTGAATGCGAGATGCATTTCGTTCACGTCGCGAAGGATTTTCGCCTACGTACGGCAGTTATTCGCCCTAAAGCCCCCGCGATATGAACAAAACCCCCGATTCATTCACGTCGCAAGGAGGGGTCGCGAGGAGGGGACACGAAGGAGGCACGAAGGAGGCACGAAGGAGTTGCCGCCGCAAGAAGGGGTCGCTGATGCGAGAAGAAGTAACCCTCATACCCAGCCTGACGTCACCCTATCCTCTGATCGGGAGCGGGCATCTCTACTCCCAGCACTCCAAATCCAGCTCCGGCAGCGTGTTCCGGTGGAAGACGGGGTTTTGGCCGGCGCGTTTCTGCTGGCGGTAGTCTTCGAGGAGGCGGAAGGCGTATTTGCTCAGGCGGACGATAGCGTAGAGGTTACAGGCCGTCAGGAGTGCCATGCAGAGATCGCCCAGACTCCAGACCAAGTCGAGGCTGGCCAGGGCGCCAAAGATGACCACCAGGCCGCCCGACAGGAGGCGATACACGGCCATTACCCATTTCTTGCAGGCTGAGGAGCGGGTGTTGCGTGTCAAGAAGCGGATGTTGGCCTCTCCATAATAGTAATTGCCGATGATGCTGGAATAGGCAAACAACAGGATGGCGGCAGCGACGAAAATTGTCCCGAAACGTCCGATTTCGGCTTCGAGGGCTGCTTGCGTCAGGGCGATGCCGTTGAGGCCGCCCTGCGTGTCTACGCTGCTGAAAAGAATGATGAAGGCGGTGCAGCTGCATACCACCAAGGTGTCGGTGAAGACACCGAGAGCCTGGATAAGTCCTTGTTTCACAGGGTGACTCGTGCTGGCCGTTGCTGCCACGTTCGGGGCCGAACCTTCGCCGGCTTCGTTCGAGAAGAGGCCTCGCTTGATGCCATTCATCAGCGTGGCGGCGATGCCGCCGCCTGCGATTTGCGTGATGCCGAAAGCATCTTTGAAGATGAGGGTGAAGACCTGCGGAATCAGGTCGAGATGCCGAAAGATTACAAATAGAGCCAGCAGCAGGTAGCCCAGTGCCATAATGGGAACGATGACGCTGCTTACTTTGGCGATGCGGTGGATGCCTCCGAAAATGACAACCAGGGAAACGGCAGCCAGAATGATACCTACCCAGATGGGATTGAATCCGAAAGCTACATTCAGGGCGCTGCAGATGGTGTTGCTCTGGATGGAGTTGTACGACAAGCCGAAGGTGACGGAAATCAGAATGGCGAACAAAGCGGCCAGCCAGGGCTGCCGCAGGCCTCTCAGGATATAGTAGGCCGGACCGCCGATGAATGAGTGTTTCTCCCGCTTCTTGAAGAGCTGGGCCAGCGTCGATTCGACGAAGGCCGAGGCGGAACCCAGCAGTGCGATGATCCACATCCAGAACACGGCTCCCGGACCGCCGACCGCAATAGCCGTCGCTACGCCGGCCAGGTTGCCCGTTCCCACACGTGTTGCCACGCCCACGGCGAAGGCCTGGAAAGAAGAGATGTGTTTCTTTCCGTCGTGCCGCCCCGTGGATTCACCCAGCAGTCGGAACATCTCGCCAATCATGCGGAACTGCACACCCCGTGATTTGAACGTAAAGTAAAGGGCACAACCGATGAGCACGGCAATCAGGATGTAGGTCCAGAGGAAATCGTTGGAGGCAGTCACCACCCGGTTAAGCCATCCATCGGCGGAAAAGAGGTCGGACATAGTCGGAGATTTGTCTGTAAAAATACATATTTTTTGCAGAAAGAACTTCGATACCGGCCCTTGAAACTCGAAAATACGCTCGCCGAACGGCTTGACGCCATTCTTGCCTCGCAAAAACAGTTTTTCCTCACCGATGCCACGCGGGACGTGGCTTTTCGTAAGCACCAGCTCAAGGCCCTGCTCCAAGCGATGGAATCCCACGAACAGGATCTGGCTGATGTCCTTTGGACCGACCTGCACAAGTCGTACGAAGAAGCGTATCTCACGGAACTCTCACTGGTCAAAGGCGAGATCCGTGACGCACTGCGGCATGTGAAGGGCTGGGCGCGGCGCGAGCGCAAGCAGACGCCCGTGACATTGCTGGGTTCGCGCAGCTACATCGTGAAAGAGCCGCTCGGTGCGGCGCTCATCGTCTCGCCGTGGAACTATCCCGTGCAACTGCTGCTCAGTCCGTTGGTAGGCGCTATCGCCGCCGGATGCACGGCCGTGCTTAAGCCCTCTCCTTATGTGCCGCATGTCGCAAGAGCCATTGAGAAGATGATTCATAGCGCTTTTGACGAGCAGTACATCGCCGTGGTGCAGGGAAACCGCGAAGTCAACGCGCATCTTTTCACGCAGAAATACGATCTGATTTTCTTCACAGGCAGCCCGGCGCTCGCCCGTACCGTCGCTGCAGCCGCCGCGCCGAACCTTACGCCGCTTGTCCTCGAACTGGGCGGCAAGAGCCCCTGTATCATAAGCCGCGACGCCAACATTGCCCGCGCGGCCAAACGCATCGCCTGGGGAAAGACCCTCAATGCCGGACAGACCTGTATCGCTCCCGACTATGTCCTGATTCATCCCGATGTGAAGGAGGCTTTTGTCCAGGCTTTTGACAAGGCCATGCGTACGCTGCACGGCAAGGATATCCGGGCGGACAAACACTATGTACGGATGGTCTCCGACAAAGCCTTCGATCGTGTGACGGGCTATTTGCAGGAAGGCACGGTCAGCTATGGCGGACACAGCGATGCTTCGGAGCGTTTCATAGAACCCACGCTGCTCGACGGGGTTAGGGCGGATGCCGATGTGCTGACGACTGAAATATTCGGTCCGATGCTGCCGATCGTCACGCTGGACGATCCGGGACGCAGTTTCTCCGATCAGGTGGTCGATTATGTAATCGCGCGCGAGAAGCCGTTGGCCCTCTATTATTTCGGAAAGGAATCCGAAGGATGGGATATTGTGCGCCGCACTTCTTCAGGCGGCTGTTGCCTCAACGACACGATCATGCACATTGCCAATCCGGCCCTGCCGTTCGGCGGTGTCGGCAATTCCGGCATGGGCCGCTATCACAGCCGTGAGAGTTTCGAGGCCTTCACCCATCGGCGCGCCGTCCTGGCTTCTTCGACGCGGCTGGATCCGCCGTTCCGCTATATGCCCTACAAGTTCTTCGGGCTGATTCGGAAGATGATGTAGGTATTGATTGCGTTGTAGAGTCGCGCTTCCAATCGGAGTCGACATGGATTCAGGCCGGGCGTGAGGGGAAGGGAGGTACTCCTTCTCGGGACTCTTTCTCGGGACGCCTTCTCGCGACTCCTTCTCGCGACTCCTTCTCGCGACTCTTTCTCGGGACTCTTTCTCGGGACTCCTTCTCACGACGTGAATGAATCGGGGGGTTTGTTCATTTCGCGAGGGCTTTAGAACGAATTCCTGCCGTACGCAGGCGAATGCCCTTCGCGACGTGAATGAAATGCATCTCGCGTTCACGTCGCGAAAGAAGAAGCCAATACGCATCAAGTTTATTTGGAAAAAGCGCATCCAGCACTTATCTTTGTATTATCCACTAAGCATTTCTGCTGAGGCAAAAGAGTGTGGCAGAGGAATGTGAAGAAGAGTAAGTATGTGTTGTAGATAAAGAAATGCTTCCCATGAGAAAAGTTTATCATCTGAGTTTTTCCTCCCACGACGAGGTATTGTATCGTAGCGAAGCTGATTTGCGGATGGGCTTCAACTGTTGGGCAGAGGCTGTCTTGTATACAGAAACCCGTGCCTTGGCCGATGGTGAAATGTCCACCCATTGGCACAATATCTCCCAGACAGATAATCCGAAAGCATTGTCCAAACGCTCACGGTATTCCTATACGCGTTATTTCAATGCCAAATACAAGAGATTGGGCAGGTTAGGGTCCCAAAGCGTTTTCATTCTTGAGATTGAAGGATTTAACCGAATTCTGACAGCCTTGAATTACGTGAATCGTCAGGGACTGCATCATGGGATTGCCGCTTCCTCTTTCGAGTATCCGTTTTGTTCGGCCAATGCTTTCTTTCGAAAAGAATTGGGTCGCCCTACCCAATCACACTTAATGCCGCACGAAGACCGTTACCGTTATCTTACCCACAATGTGACAGTTCCCGATCAGTACCGGATGGATGAAAGTGGCTTGTTGCTGCGGGAAGATATCCTGGATGTCAGTACGGTCGAACATTATTATGTCACTCCCCGTAATTATCTGTACCAGATGAACCGGGTTACGGATGATAAAACAGTGGCAGAGCAAAGGACTGAGAGTTCTTCGACTCCCATTGTTACCATCGACTTGATTGAGCAGTGTGATCCGGACTTCGATGTGAAACAGATGCTGATTAATGAGCAAGGCAAGGTCAACCGAAACCGGATGACGGATCTGGAACTATGTAAGTTAATCGACGACTACTATGTCCCCCGTTTCAATCGGGGTGGAGAGACCAAGACAATTTACACGTTATCATCGCGGGAGCGGGAGGTACTGTATGAAACACTGAAGCAGGATATTCAGAAGTTCCGCTATGCGAACCGGGGCGATGCACGTTCACCTATCGGACATGCCGGTTTGTATGGGAAATATGCAACGGAGGCCCAACTGGCACGCTGCCTTGTACTCAACTATCAGCCGGAGCGAAGTATCTTTCTCGCGACATGAATCCAATCTGCTATCTATTCACGTCGCGGAAGAGGTATACTCGGATTCGGCCGAAATTGCCCTTCAACGGGGCCGTGACATGAACCGACGCCATAATTCATTCATGTCGCGGGCAGAATTGGGCTCTTTCCGAAAAAAACTTTCGCGACAGGAACAAATGCTGGATGTATTCATGTCGCGGGGCGCATTTGGGGCGAATTACGGCTGCACGCAGATTAAACCCCTCGCGACGTGAATGAATTAGGGGTTTGATTCACGTCGAGAAAAGGCAGACCAGGCGCACCAGCTACCGAAGAAAAAGGCAGACCAGGCGCACTATCTACCAAAGAAAAAGACAGTCCAGGAGCACCAACTACCGAAGAAAAAGGCCGTCCGGGCGCACCAACTACCAAAGAAAAGACAGACCAGGCGCACCAGCTACAGCGCCGCGAGAATCAGGATCTGGGCGGATACGACACGCAGGAACATCGTCAAGGGATAGACGGTGGAGTAGCTGACGGCGGGGATGTCGTTGGGAGAACTGCTGTTGACGAAGGAGAGCGCGATGGGGTTGGTCATGCTGCCGGCCAGGGTGCCCATCAGGGCAAAATAGTTGAGTTTGAAGACCAGCCTGCCCAGAAGGCCCATCACCAGAATCGGAATCACCGTAATGAGGAAGCCATAGCCCACCCACACATAGCCGCCACCGGTGAGTGTGCTCACGAATTCCGGTCCGGCCGAAAGGCCGACCGCCGCCAGGAAGAGCGAGATGCCGATTTCCCGGAGCATCAGACTGGCACTGATGGTGGTATAGGTCACCAGATGGAACCGGGCACCGAAGCGGCTCAGCAGGATGGCCACGATGAGCGGACCACCCGCCAGGCCAAGCTTTACCGGCAACGGGATGCCGCTGATGTGGAACGGGATCATGCCGACCACCACACCGAGCAGAATACCAATGAACATCGGAATCAGATTCGGTTCGTGCAGCCGTTTCTGGGAGTTGCCGAGCAGACCGGCCACCTCCTGGATGGCGCTCTCAGCCCCGACAACCGTGACGCGGTCGCCCAGCAGAAGTTCCAGCGACGGTGAGGCGATCAGGTCGACGCCCGAACGGTTGATGCGGGTAACGTTGACTTTGAAATGGTTGCGCAACTGCAACGAGCCGAGTTGCTTGCCGTTGATGCTGCTGCGCGTGACCAGGATGCGACGCGACACCAGTTCAGTGCTACGGCTTTTCTCATCCCAATCCTCCTGCGGCATTTCAATCTGCTGCCCGAGGAAGGCAACCACGGCTTCGGTGTCGCGCGGATCGCAGACGAAAAAGACCTTATCGCGCAGCGAAATGACCGTCTGGGCGTCGGCCAGGACAGGCTCTCCTCCCTCTTTCAGCACGCGGGAGATAATGAACGGACGGTTGAGCAGTCGTGCCAGTTCCCATACCTTCTTACCATTGAGTTGCGGATTGGTAATGACCACCGTGATGCGGTCAGGCTCATGCGTCTCGATGACATGTTCCTCGTGCAGGCGTGCATCTTCCTGCACAGGATCGACCCGGAATACTCTCCGGAGCAAGATCATGGAGGCAATCAGGCCGATGACACCGAGCGGATAGGCCACGGCATAACCCAAGGCGATGGAAGGCTCATTGGCGCCCACCGTATCAAGGTAAGTCTGCTGGGCTGAGCCCAAAGCGGGTGTATTGGTGACAGCGCCTGACATGACACCGGTCAGCGTCACCAGGCTCGTGCCGCTGAAGAGCGCAATCAGGCAGGTAACCAAGATTCCGACCAATAGCACGCCGAGCGAAAGCAGATTGAGTTTCAAGCCGTTCTGCTTAAGCGAAGAGAAGAAGCCCGGGCCGACCTGCATACCTACAGAATAGATGAACAGAATCAGGCCGAACTCCTTGACGAAGCCAAGCACTTTCGGGTCGATGCCCATTTTGAAATGTCCCAGTGCAATACCCACGAAAAGGATCCAGGTGACTCCGAGCGTGATCCCGCCGAGCTTGATCTTGCCCAGCAAGGTGCCCAGAGCAATGGTGACTGCCAGAATGAATATGATGTGGGCCGTGCTGCTTCCGAAGAGTAATTCTGTGAACATATGCGGACAATAATCGGACTTTCGCGCAAAGATACGTTTTTTCGCTCCATCGGTAGAAACTTTTTTCTACCTTTGAAATCAGAAGCTGAAAACAATCCATGAAGCGCGTGAACAACATCTGGTGGTGGCACTTGCAACTCGATTAGTCGCAAGGAAGCCAGCCATTTGTTTTCTACATACATGAAAAGGCCTGTCAAACTTGCGACAGGCCTTTTTTCGTGGAAACAACCGACAATCAACAAATCAATCATTTATAAACAATTAAAAACACCAAAGCCATGAAACAGAAAAAGTTCCTGCTTCCGGAAAGCGAGATTCCGACCCACTACTTCAACATGCAGGCCGTGATGCCCAACAAGCCGCTGCCGATCCTCAACCCCGCCACCAAACAGCCGCTCTCGGCACAGGACCTCTATCCCATCTTCTGTGAGGAATGTGCCAACCAGGAACTCAATCAGACCGACGAATGGATTCCGATCCCGGAACCCGTCCGCGAGCAGTACGCCGCCTACCGCTGCACACCGCTGGTCCGCGCCTACGAACTGGAAGAAGCCCTTGGCACGCCGGCTCATATTTATTTCAAGAATGAGAGCGTGAGTCCCGCAGGCAGCCACAAGCTCAATTCGGCGCTGGCCCAGGCTTATTATGCCAAAAAACAGGGCGTGACCAACATCACTACCGAGACCGGAGCCGGCCAGTGGGGCGGCGCCCTCTCCTACGCCGCCAAGAAGTTCGGCCTGGAACTGGCTGTCTATATGGTGAAATTGAGTTATGAGCAGAAACCCTACCGGCGCAGCATCATGCAAACCTTCGGCGCGGCCATCACGCCCTCGCCGTCCATGTCCACCCGCGCCGGCAAAGACATCCTCACCATCAACCCGAACGACCGGGGTTCACTGGGCTGCGCCATCTCCGAAGCCATCGAACTGGCCGTCACCACGCCGAACTGCAAATACACCCTCGGCTCGGTGCTCAACCATGTATGCCTGCACCAGTCCATCATCGGCCTGGAAGCCGAGAAGCAGATGGCCCTGGCAGGCGAGTATCCCGACATTGTGATCGCCTGCTTCGGCGGCGGCTCGAACTTCAGCGGCATCGCCTACCCCTTCATGCGGCACAACATCCAGCAAGGCCGCAAAACCCGCTTCGTCGCGGCCGAACCGTCTTCGTGCCCGAAGCTTACGCGCGGCAAGTTTGAATATGACTTCGGCGATGAAGCCGGGCTCACGCCGCTGCTGCCGATGTTCACCATCGGCCACGGCTTCAAGCCAGCCAGCATCCATGCCGGCGGTCTGCGCTACCATGGTGCGGGTGTCATCATGTCGCAGTTGATGAAAGACGGGTTCATGGAAGCGGTGGACATCGACCAGCTCGATTCGTTCAAAGCAGGCGTGCTCTTCGCCCGCACGGAAGGCATCATCCCTGCTCCGGAATCCTGCCACGCCATCGCGGCTACCATTCAGGAAGCACTTAAATGCAAGGAGACCGGCGAGGCGAAGACCATTCTCTTCAACCTCTCCGGTCATGGATTCGTGGATATGGCCGCTTACGACCAGTATTTCTCGGGCGAGATGCAGAACTACCATCTCACCGACGCCGAACTGGCCGAATTCATGCGGCCGGTCGATGAAATGAACACGCTTATTCGATAATCAGGACGAAGCCGCCACCCGGAGCCATGTGCACCAGGAAAGGCTTCCGCGACTGAATCTCAAGTTCTTCGAGTTTATAGTCCGTACCGTTTCGATGGGCATTCACACCGTCACTGAAATACGTGGCGACGTGGGTGCCCTTGATCAGGTTGCTCAGGTCGAGCGAAAGGTCCCGTGCATCCCAGTTGGTCATGCCACCCACATACCAGCGTTCTCCGCTGCGACGGGCCGTGACAAGATACTTCCCGATCTCACCCTGCAGGATGCGGGTCTCATCCCACACGGTGGGTAAGGCCGTGATGAAATCGGTGGTTTCCTGCTCTTTCATGTAGGCGGTGGGGTTGTCGCAAAGCATCACGAAGGGAGAGTCGAAAATAATGTATTCGGCCACCTGGCGGGCACGGGTGCCTTGGCTCATGGGGTTGCTGTTACTGGGCACATAGTCTTTTTGCTGAGCGTTGCGCGTAGCGCCCTGCGTATAGTCTACCGGGCCGGAAAGCATCCGGATGAAGGGGAAGGTGACATCGTATTCCACCATGTCCTCGCGGGCCCATTTCATCTGCTCCAGCCCCCAGACACCCTCGAAATTGAGCACGTTGGGCAAGGTGCGGTTCATGCCGGCAGGTTTGTACATACCGTGGTAATCGACAAAAAGATGGTGACGGGCGGCTGTTGAGGCGATACGGTAGAGCATCTCGGTGACTTCCTGGTCGTCGCGGTCCATGAAATCGACTTTGAAACCTTTGATGCCCATCTTGGCGTAGGTCTGGCAGGCTTTCTCCAGATCCTTGTCGAGCACATAGCACACGGCCCAGAGCACGAGGTCCACATTGCGCTCCGCAGCGTAGCGCGCCAGCTCCCGAAGGTCGATGTCGGGATTGATCTTGAGGATGTCGAGGGGTGCCGACCAGCCCTCGTCAAGCACGACGTATTCAATGCCGTTGCGGGAAGCGAAGTCGATGTAATACTTGTAGGTCTGTGTGTTGATACCGGCCTTGAAGTCCACGCCGGTGATATTCCAGTTGTTCCACCAGTCCCAGGCCACCTTGCCGGGGCGGATCCAGGAGATGTCACCGATGCGGTTGGGGGATGCGAGCAAATAGACGAGGTTGTTGACGGGCAGGTTCGTCTCGCTCCCGGCGATGGCCAAGGCGCGCCAAGGGAAGTGGCGGGGTGCTTTCTTGGAGGCGTTTTCCTTGATGACGGCCAGGGTGCCGGAATACGTGTCCACGAACACTTGTCCACGGGTCGGCGTTTCGTGTACGGCCTCGGGAACAGGAGCGAAATCGCCTTTCAGCCCGAAACCTTCGCCCTTCTTGAGGAACATGCCGGGATAGGATTCAATGTCGGCGTCGGTAATGGCCACGCGCAGGCTGCCTTCCAGGCAGACCAGCAGCGGAGAGAAAGCAATCGTACCCTCCTTGAACTGGCTCAGCGGCGCTACGGTGTATTTGCTTTCGAACGATGTGCCATAGGGATTCGTCGTGCCCGAGGTATAGGGAACATAGGTCGTATAGTCGCGGTCGAAATTGAATTCGGCGCGCTCGGCGGTAACACAATCACCCGCCTTCACTTCGGTGGCGGAGAAACGGTAAGCGACACCTTCGCCGTCGTAGGCCCGGAATGTCAGGCTCCAACCGTCGGCGAGCACCAGCTCAAGTTCGTTGTAGCGCTCCTCAAGGAAGGCTTGCCGCCAGAAGGGGGCAGCGACGGTACGATCCACTTTCCTGCGGATATCATCGCGCACCTTGGCCTGGTAGCCGACCTCCTTCCCTGCCACGGTCATGGAGACGACCGAAGGAGCGAGAACCCGCAAGCCTCCGTGGTTGACGCTCCAGGTAATCTGACGCTGGACATCGACCTCGACGGAGGTCCGTCCGTCGGGGGAGGTGAGCTTGTAAACTTTTGCCTGCGCGCCGCTTGCCGTCAGCGCGACCAGGAAAACGAAAGTCAAAATCCGTTTCATAATCTGCTGCGTTATTTTGACAAATTTACAAAGAATCTTTATAACTTTGTAGTCCGACAAACCTTTTTTGACCATGAAACTCGAAGGAAGACGCGAAAGCACAAATGTGGACGACCGTCGGGGCAGAGGCTCCTCGGTCGGCACCATCGGCGGCCTGGGCATCGGCGGCCTCATCATTGTAGGACTTCTCACCTGGCTGCTGGGCGGCGATCCTTCGTCCGTCATCAAGGAAGCCGGGCAGGCTATCGGCACGGGCAGCCAGACCACAGGCAGCTATACCCCCACCGCAGAAGAGGAAGAACTGGCCACCTTTGCCAAGCAGATCCTCGCCGGTACGGAAGACGTCTGGACCAAGATTTTCAAGGCCAACGGCCTGACCTACCAGCCCCCGAAGCTCGTGCTCTTCTCCGGCGCCGTGCAGTCGGGCTGCGGTGGCGCCACATCACAATCCGGCCCCTTCTACTGCAGCGCTGACCAGTGCGTCTACATCGACCTCTCGTTCTTCACGTCCATGAAGAAACAGATCGGCGCCGACGGTGATTTCGCCTATGCCTACGTCATCGCCCATGAAGTAGGACACCACGTACAGAACCAGCTCGGCACCCTGGGCAAAGCCCACCAGCAGATGTCGCGTTACAAGTCCAACAGCAAAGAATACAACCAGATCAGTGTCCGTCTCGAACTTCAGGCCGACTTCTACGCCGGCGTGTGGGCGCACCACGACAACCAGATGTTCGGTTCGCTCGAACCGGGCGACATTGAAGAAGGCCTCGCCGTGGCGGCCAAAATCGGCGACGACTACCTCCAGAAGCAGGCCTATGGTTATTCGGTACCCGACTCCTTTAACCACGGGACCTCGGCCCAGCGCTCAAAATGGCTCAAGAGAGGCATCGCCACTGGCGATCCTTCCCAGGGCGACACGTTCTCAGTCGCGTATAACTCCCTGTAACGGCTCCACCCTATGGCCAGTGAAATCCGCAATCTTGAGCTGTGGCCGGACGGCGCGCTCAAGATCGAGTGGGTGCGGCATCATATGCCGCTCCTAAACGGCCTGGAGGCCGAATTTCGTGCAGAGCGTCCCTTCGCAGGCCTTCGTGTGGCTCTTTCCGTCCACCTGGAAGCCAAAACTGCCTACTTGTGTCAAGTCCTTGCCGCCGGCGGCGCCGAAATGTACGTTACCGGCAGTAATCCCCTCTCCACGCAGGACGACGTAGCTGCCGCCCTTGTACACGACGGGCTCAATGTCTTCGCCTGGCATGGCGCCACACCGACGGAATATGAGGCGCACATCCGCCGTGTCCTGGAAATCGGGCCGAACGTAATCATCGATGACGGTGGCGACCTGGTCGCGCTCATGCACGCGGAATACCGGTCGCTGCTGCCCAACGTGATCGGCGGGTGCGAAGAAACCACCACGGGCATCCTCCGCCTGCAGACGATGGACCGGGCCGGCAAGTTGGAATTTCCGATGATGCTGGTCAACAACGCCGACTGCAAGCACCTGTTCGACAACCGCTACGGCACGGGCCAGTCGGTCTGGGACGGCATCAACCGGACTACCAACCTGATTGTAGCCGGCAAGACCGTCGTCGTGGCCGGCTACGGCTGGTGCGGCAAAGGCGTCGCGATGCGGGCCAAAGGACTCGGCGCCCGCGTGGTCGTGACCGAAGTCGATCCCGTCAAGGCCATGGAGGCTGTGATGGACGGTTTTGCGGTCATGCCCATGGCTGCGGCAGCCGCGGAAGGCGACTTGTTCGTGACGGTGACCGGCTGCGCCGGCGTCATCACACGGGAACATTTCCTGGCCATGAAAGACGGCGCCATCCTCTGCAACGCCGGCCATTTCGACGTGGAAGTCGATGTGGCAAGGCTGCGCGACATGGCCATCGAAGTCTCGCCCGCCCGGCATAACATCCTGGGTTACCGGCTGGAAAACGGCCGCAAGCTCTACGTCATCGCCGAAGGGCGCCTGGTGAACCTAGCCGCAGGCGACGGCCATCCGGCAGAGATTATGGACATGTCGTTTGCCATCCAGGCCCTGAGTGCCCGCTATCTGGTAGAGCATAAAGACGATTCCGCAGCCCTGCCACGGAAACCCCATGCCATGACCCATGACGTCCCCCGTGCCATCGACGAAGAAGTCGCACGGCGGAAACTCGCCTACTGGGGCTGCGCCATCGACACCCTCACCCCGGCCCAGCACAAGTACCTCTACGGCGAATAGTCCGTCATGCCCGGACCCGCTTTACGTCATGCCCGGCCCCGACTTGCGTCATGCCCGGCCCCGACCGGGCATCTCTTTTTTTGCTTTATTAAGCAAAAAATGCTATATTTACGACTATCCGCTGGTAATTCAACATAATCCATAAAACACCTACGCTATGAATCGAGCTTTAAAAACCCCCTACACGGCTCCGGTTTCAAAAGAGATCCGGGCGCAAATCTGCCAGATGATCATGCAGTCCCCGCCTATCGGCGGAAGTGAAACTCCCGGCGAAGATGAAGAATAGGTTAAACTAAAAAAACTTACACCATGAAAAAGTATCTAGCTCTCTGCCTCTGCGCTCTGCTGGCCCTCGCCTCCTGCACGCAGGAGATTGAAGGCGACGGCCTGGATGCTCGTGATCAGGCGCGTCAAGCGCTGACCGGCCAGACGGTCACCCTCGACGCCTACGATGCCGACGCCGCCCTCGCGACGAAGACCTCCCGTGCCGACGACGGCTCCGTTCTCTGGTCGCCCGGCGACAAGATCAGCCTCTTCTACGGCAGCGGCTCCAACGGTGGGTGTGAATTCACCTCTACCAACCAGGAACCTGCCAGTCGCGTCCAGTTCACCGGAGAGATCAATGTCATCACCGGACTCTCCGAAGGAACCGAGGACATCATGTTCTGGGGCGTCTATCCTTATGACATAGATAACAGTTGTAACGGCTCCACCGTTACGATGTGGCTCCACGATAGCCAGCGTGCCGCCGACAACACCTGGGCTGACAGGGAATTCCCGGCCATCGGCCACTCCAGCGGCCTGGCCATGGGCTTCTACAGCCTCTGCGGCGGCCTCATCTTCTACCTTACCGAAGACGGCATCAACCGGATCGCCTTCAGCGGTAAGAACGACGAGGTGATTGCCGGTCCTGTCACAGTTGCTTTCTCCGAGGGCGTGCCCACCATCACCTCCTTCCTGAGCACCCAGAAAGAGATCTCCCTGCTGCCGCCTTCGTCTTATGGCACTACGGCTGCATACGATTCCTTCAAGAAAACCACGCCCGGCGACACCACCTGGTACTTCATGGTAATTCCGCCGATGACCTTCACCAAGGGCCATACGGTCACCTTCTACAAAAATGACGGCACCTATGGCGTGAGAGAGTTCGGCACACGGACCGTTACTCGCAACAGGTTCACCCGCATCCGCTCCGCCGCCCTCAACAACGGCGTGGAATTCCAGGCTTTGCCGCTTGATAACAACCAGATCAGGTACACCGCGACAGAGCAGGTCGACTACTATATCCCGCAAGAGTCAACGACTGGCAACGAAGTGGTAAGCAACACGTGGGATTCGGTGACCGGCCTGGGTATCATCACCTTTGCCGATGCGATCACCGTGCTGGACAACCATGCCTTCGCCGATATGAACGGGCTGATTTCCATCACGCTCCCGGATGGGCTCAAAGATATAGGTAGTTATACCTTTGAAGGTTGCAATAATCTTGCAACTGTCAATATGCCCAACAGCGTGAATCATATAGGCCGTCTTGCTTTCGATCATTGTACTGCTTTGGAGAGCATCCACATACCACTTCTGACCGGTATCGGCGTTCCCAACCCGTTCACCGGTTGCACCAACCTGAAGTCTTTCAGTGGACCCCATGCAAGCGCTGACGGAAAATTCCTGGGATTCCATTTTGACGATCCCACACAAGCCTATCTGGCCAGTTGTGCTATCGGTGCATTCAAGAATCAGGAACTTGTCCTGCCGGAAGTGAAAGAAATTGGCGCGCAAGCCTGCTACGGAGGTGAATTCACGGGCACATTGACAATTCCCGGAACCGTCGTCAAAATCGGCGAATCGGCATTCGAGGGGTGCACCAAGGTGAATACGATCATTCTGGAACATCCTTCTTATTTGAATTGTCAGGCGGGCAACAGACCGGAGCTGCCGACACTTGGCGCTAATGCTTTTGACACAGGAGGAACAACTTTATGTACGATCAAAGTTTCCGGTGGTTTGGTTACTGCAAACAACTCAAAAATTTACATTGAGGATAATGTTTGGTATGGCTATAGGAGCCAAGTCGTCGTTTACCAGGCTGACAATGAGATTTGGTCGTATTCAAGCTCGATACCGTCCGGAGTTAATTGTGTCGGAATCGATAATCCGTCGACCAATAAAGTTACAGGGATAATTAGACGACTTTTCCCTGTTGAACCTGCCGTTCCAATCCCTTCTTCTCTCGGGTCGCTTCCAATCGTGGCTATGGTATATCCTGATGACATCATAGGAATCCCTGATAGCGCATTCACATCAGAAGACGCCTCACAAGCGCAATATATCTCCCTCCCCCACAGTGTCCAGACAATCGGCGATGAGGCCTTCAAAGACAATACCGCCCTCCTGACCTTCCCGAGCGACGGCTATAACCTTCGGGATATTGGAAATCGTGCATTCCAAGGGTGTACCGACATGGCTGGAAAAGTCGAATTCTGGCACTACGAATCGATTAATGGAGGTATCCCGATGTCAAATTGTGGCGTTGGCGCATTCGATGGCTGCTCAAGCATCGAAGAAGTCACGGCTCATTTTTGTGATTATATCGCCCCGCAAGCTTTTAGAGGTTGCACCGCATTGACCCATGTGATTTTGGAAGGCGGATCAGACATACTGGACGAAGCTTTTTACGGTTGCTCCAACTTGGTCCAGATCTCCATGAACGATTCTTACTACGGCAACGTAATGGTAGGCACGTATAATGTCATCGGAAAACGCGCCATTGCGGGAACCGGAATCAAGACTGTGAACTGTCATTCCAGATATCTTGAAAAATATGCCTTCGCGGGAAGTAACGTCACGGACGTATCGATCAAAACCAATGCTTCAAATCCCACCGAAATCTCAGACTATGCATTTTACGGCTGCAGCGACTTGATCAGCGTCAACATCCCTTACGTCAGTGGTACGCTTGGGGGAAACACTTTCGCGGGTTGCACCAAACTGACCCACGTTACATTGGGTGCCACGGCGATCCCTGACGAATACTTCTCCGGCTTCACCTCGTTGAAGACAGTCAAGTTGCCCAATGTCGTAACTGTCGGCGACAAGGCCTTTGCCAACACGAGCGGTTTGAATACGTTGAAATTTGGCTCTTCGCTGACTAGCTTGGGGAATTACGTATTCTGGCACGATGCGGCAACTACCTCGCCCAACAATAACAAAATCGACGTCTATTTCGCTGGAAGCGTTCCCGCTACTACCAGCAATACGTTCATACAGAGCACCGAATCCGGAGCAGCCGCATTCAAGTTCAAGACCATCTTTATTCTTGAGCAGTATCGGGATGATTTCGCAAATGCCTGGCAAGACACCTACGGTAGTTACGAATACTGGGACGGCGTTTTTTAACAGTTCTGTATCTCATCACTAAAAGCGGGATGGGCCAAGAGGTCCGTCCCGCTTTTTTTTGTATCTTTAAGGTTGTAATCTTTCTGCACTATGTTCAAAGGTCAACCAAAAGGTCTTTATGCGCTGGCGCTGGCCAATACGGGCGAGCGGTTCGGCTACTATACGATGCTGGCCATCTTCATGTTGTTCCTCCAGGCCAAGTTCGGCTGGGAGCAGGCTGCAGCCAGCCAGTTGTACGCCATTTTCCTGGCAGTCGTCTATTTCATGCCCGTGGTCGGCGGCTGGCTCGCCGACAAGATCGGCTACGGCAAATGTGTCGTGACGGGTGTCTGCATCATGTTCCTGGGCTATGTGCTGCTCACCATCCCGACGGCGGCGAACGGTTTCGGCATCGCGCTGATGATCGGCGCCTTGCTGCTCATCGCTCTTGGCACCGGCCTGTTCAAGGGCAACCTGCAGGTAATGATCGGCAACCTCTATGACGATCCGAAATACGCTTCGCGGCGCGATGCGGCCTTCAGCCTCTTCTACATGGCCATCAACATCGGTGCGATGTTCGCGCCTTTCGCCGCCACGGCCATCACCAACCGCTTCCTCGCAAAATCGGGTTTGATCTACAAGGCCGACATTCCGGCGCTGGCGCACCAGCTGCTGAACAGCACCATCACGCCTGAGAATACCTCGCGCCTGGCCGAGCTTCAGACGCAAATGCCGGACGCCTCTGTCACGGCGATGTCCCTGTCCGATTTCAGCAACTATTATATAGAACACCTGTCTTCTTCCTATAACATGGGCTTCGCCGTTGCATGCGTGTCGCTGATCCTGTCGATGGCCATCTACTTCGCCTGCCGCCCGTGGTTCAAGCATGCCGACGTCAACGCCAAGCAGGCGGCGGCGTCCAATGCCCCCGTGGCGGAGCTGACGCCCCAGCAAACGCGCGAGCGCGTCGTGGCTCTCTGCATGGTGTTTGCCGTAGTGATCTTCTTCTGGATGGCCTTCCACCAGAATGGCCAGTCCCTCACCTGGTTTGCCCGCGACTACACGCAGGCGACCGTCTCGGGATGGCCAAAAGCGGGATTCAATATCTGGATTCTGGCCCTGCTGGCCGCATCGATCTATACCTTCTTCGGAATCTTCCAGTCGGAAAAGGGCACGGCCAAAGTGGTCTGCGGTCTGGTGACCGCCGCCTTATGGGCCGGCGCCTGGAGCATCTACAACGGCATGCCTTCTATCATCGACATCCAGCCGCAGCTCTTCCAGCAGTTCAATCCCTTCTTCGTCGTGTTCCTGACGCCGGTCATCATGGCCATCTTCAGCGCCCTGGCGGCGAAGAAAGATGAGAATCATCCGGAAGGCCGCGAGCCGTCGGCACCGATGAAGATCGGCATCGGCATGTTCGTGGCCGCCATCGGCTACCTCATCATGATCTTCGCATCTATCGGCCAGCCATCCCCGGCTGCCCTCTCTGGAACCGTTTCGCCGGATCCCGTGGTGCCGACGTTCCTGATGGGCACCTATCTGGTACTTACCTTCGCCGAACTGCTGCTCAGCCCGATGGGCATCTCGTTCGTGTCGAAAGTGGCGCCGCCGAAGATGAAAGGCCTGATGATGGGTCTCTGGTTTGCGGCCTCGGCCATCGGCAACTACCTGAGTTCGATCCCCGGCCTGCTCTGGATGCGGGTTCCCCTCTGGGCCAACTGGGCCATCCTCTCCATCCTCTGCGCCATCGCCGGCCTCATCATGTTCTCCATGCTCCGCCGCATCAACGCCGCCACGAAATAACGTCATTCATCGAAGCTTCGGGCGTAACTGGGCAATGGGTACGGACCCTTTCCGCCAAAGTGTACGCGACGGACTTGTCTGATTGTGCATCGCAGGCCCTATCTGCTGAATACACTCCCCCAGCCTGGGCCAGTGTATTCAGTTAAGCGATGATAGACGCCACCCGTCATCGCCTGCGTGAATACACTCTGACGAAACGCATTGATACCCCGCGAAGCGAAGGGGGCACGGGGGATATGCCCCCGTAAACAAGGCGGCGGTACGCCGCCACCTTTGAGCACATCCGGGCATAAAAAAAGCCCCAGGCTTTTTTTAGCCCGGGGCTCAAAGGTGGCGGCAACCTACTCTCCCACTTGGTGTAGCAGTACCATCGGCGCAAGTGAGCTTAACTTCTCTGTTCGGAATGGGAAGAGGTGGATCCTCACCGCTATAACCGCCTTTCTTATATCTCTAGGAGAGAGTCAACTCCGTTTTCTTCCTACTCACAACTCTATACTTCTCGTCTCAAGCGAAGTGTTCGGGATATTAGTACAGATCGGCTTTGACATTGCTGCCTTTAGACCTTCTGCCTATCAACGTGGTAGTCTCCCACGTCCCTCAATGGAAAACTCATCTTGGAGACGGCTTCGCGCTTAGATGCTTTCAGCGCTTATCCTGACCCAGCATGGATACCCGGCGGTGCAGCTGGCGCCAC